>SL_8KL_010_SEDDRAFT_10000042_pt1 | contig 87061 bp, 73 predicted proteins | sample SodLakKL_010_SED_4_FD_11160 | JGI IMG/M metagenome (IMG submission 11160)
GTCATGAAGGCCTCGATGGCCTAATACTGAAACTATCAATGCGTTATTTCAAAGAAAGTTTCAGTGAACTCGCCTACTAGAAATAGACTGGCGTTTAATCANCAAACAACCTCGCAAGTTCCTTCTAGGAATCCTCGTTCGTGAGTGTAAAGAACGGACGGGGAGGATGTCAAAAGTGCTTCTGACATCTCAAGACCAACATAACCGCCTCCGATAATCACCACTGAGTCCGGGTTCTGTTCTTTTAAATATTTATCGAACTTACGGCAGTCTTCAATCCAGCGCATGGTGAAAACTCCGGGCCGGTTCAGCCCTTCAACCGGTGGTATCGCAGTTTGAGCCCCGGTACCCAGCACCAGCTGGTCATAGCATAATTGTCTGTCCTGAAGAACAATTTTTTTCTCTTCGGGAAGTATTTCCTGTACCCGGGTGTCCAAAAGCAGTTCAATCCCTCTATTTAGTATATCCTCTTCAGTACGGTGGGCAAGATCCTGCCAGTGATTAACTTCACCACCTAGATAAAAGGGTATCCCACAGATACTGAAATTGGGATAACAATTATCTGTGATAACCAGAGGTTTAATTTTCTTGGTCAGTTCACATATTCTAAGAGCGGTGCTGATACCCACATCACTACCACCAATGATAATTACTCTGTTCAAATTGTTCACACCTTTATGAAAATATTTTTAATTTTATATTCTTTATTATATCAATTTAAAAAGCAATATACAAAAATTTCTATTTAATCTGATTAAATTAGCTTTCAGGTTTATGAAACTATTTTTCAATAATAAGATAAAAAGAAACTCCTCACCTATAGGCTGTAATAAAATACATTACCCAACCTATAATTGAGGAGTATAATGAAGGTATGGCTGAGGATTATTACGAATTTTTTTATTCAGCCAGCTGTCTTTCATTAAACTCACGATATTCTGGACTGACTGGATAAAACCCCGTGTGAACAGCTATATCTTGCCCAGTTTCACTCAATACATAATCTATATAAGCTCTAATCGCTCCCTCAGGTTTACCATCTGTATAATTAAACAGTGGGCGGGCAATAGGGTAAAGTCCGGTCTCTACATTTTCCGGTATCAGAGGTGAAGCCGGTTCTGTTTCTTCATCAACTGCAATCTTTAATATATTCAGACCGGAAACAGCCTGACCATCTTCTACAGTGTATCCAATACCACCATAGCCGATAGCTGTATTATCATTTTTGACAGCTTCCACAATTTGTGCGGTGCCATTCATCCTTCTCATACGGTCAGAATAGTCAGCCTGCAAAACCCGGGCCCGGAAATAGACAAAAGTCCCTGAATTGCTCTGACGGCCATACAAAGAAATTGCTCTGTCTGGTCCACCTACTTCTGACCAGTTAGTTATATCTCCCCTGAAAATAGCTCCTATCTGCTCAACTGTTAGTGACTCCAATTCTATACTTTCATTTGTGAATACAGCCAACCCATCCATGGCAATTGCAATATTCATAGGATAAACATCATTGTCTTCTGCCTGGCTAATTTCAGCTTCACTCATCTCGCGGGATACATTTGCAATATCAACCTGCCCATTTATCAGAGCAGCAATTCCAGTGCCCGAACCACCACCGGTTACAGATACAGAATACTCATCATATTCATCCATAAAATTTTCTGCTAAATTCTGAGCCAGATTGACCATTGTATCTGAACCACGAATTTGAATATAATTTGACGCTTTAATATCCCCCAGCCCTAATGAACTTACCGCTATCAGCAAAACCAGAAACAAAACTGACATTTCAGCTAATTTGTAATTTGTAAATAATTTAACCATGTTTATTCCTCCTGTGTATTATTTTAGTAATCTTTCTTTTTTACAATTATAATTTATCAAACCCTTATTACATTTAAATAAACAGACTGTAAATTTTTTTTACAGCTCTGTTACAAATAAATTAACATACAAATTATGGATATGAATCATTTGTATAAAAAATTTATCTAAAAAATCATGTCATTAATATTCATCCCTCTGTCCGGTATCCATATATATGATACGTTCACATATATTGGTTGTGTGGTCACCGATTCTTTCCAGAAATCTGCTGATAAAAATTAAATACATAGCCTGTCCTATAGTAGAAGGATCCTCCATCATAAAAGTTAAAAGTTCCCTGAGAATTTGTTCATCCAGTTTGTCAACTTCATCATCTTCAAGGGCAATCTTCTGGGCCAAATCCACATCAACTTCAACAAATGCCTTCAGACTGTCCCTGAGACGCCTGTTCACTATTTCTGTCATCCGGGGAACATCGATAAGTGGTTTTATGAGTTTTTTTTGCCCAATATTTTCTACCATTAAAGCAATATTTGAGGCATGATCACCTATTCTTTCCAGATCAGTAACCACCTTGGAAATAACTATAATTGTTCTCAAATCTCTGGCCACAGGCTGCTGAAGTGCAATTAACTGAATACATTTTTCTTCCAGTTTTTTTTCAAATTCATCTATCCGATCATCTTTTTCACGGACCTTTTCTGCTAGATTTAGATCCTGATTTTTAAGAGCTTCTACACTGTCATAAATTGATTCCTCCACTATACTGCTCATTTTTAACATCTCGTTTTTTAATTTTTTCAGCTCCTCATTAAAATTTTTTCTCATTTATTTCCCTCCTCAATAATAATTAGCCGAATCTACCTGTAATATAATCCTCAGTTTTCTGCTGGGCGGGTTTTTCAAAAATTGTCTCTGTTCTATCAAATTCAATCAGCTCCCCCATAAGAAAGAATCCGGTCCGATCCGATATTCGTGCCGCCTGCTGCATATTATGGGTAACAATTACAATAGTATAATTTTCTGCAAGATCCTTCATCAGATCTTCTATACGAGAAGTGGCTACAGGGTCTAAAGCAGAAGCCGGTTCATCCATCAGCAGTATATCAGGTTCTACAGCAAGAGCCCGAGCAATACATAATCTCTGCTGCTGACCTCCCGAAAGATCAAGTGCTGAAGTGTCAAGACGGTCTTTAACTTCTTCCCAGAGAGCAGAATTTTTCAAACTCTTTTCCACAATTTCATTTAAACGAGATCTGTCTTTAATACCGTGTATACGGGGACCATATGCTATATTATCATAAATTGATTTAGGAAAAGGATTGGGCTGCTGGAAAACCATACCCACCTTTTTCCTCAGAGATACCACATCGGTTCCATTTTGATAAATATCATAATCATCAATACACACTATACCCTCAATTCTTGCCCCTTCAATTAAATCATTCATTCTGTTAAGACATCGTAGAAATGTTGATTTGCCGCATCCCGAAGGGCCAATTAAAGCTGTTATTTCTTTACTTTTAATCTCCATATTAATATCCTTTAGAGCCTGAAAATCATCATAAAAACAATTTAGATTTTCAACTTTAACTTTTGTTTTGTTGTTCACCTAAAAACCTCCTAAAATTACTTATTCTCAAATTTTTTACGGTATTTAATTCGCAATATTATAGCCGTCAGATTAATCAGTAAAACAAGAACAATCAGCACCAAAGCCGTGGCATAAGCTATAGGACGAACCACAGATATATTATGATGCTGGGTGGCCAGTATATATAGATGATAGGGTAAGGCCATAAACTGACTGAAAGGAGAATCAGGCAGATGGGGTAGAAAAAAAGCGGCTCCGGTAAAAAGAATAGGAGCTGTCTCCCCTGCGGCCCGGGCCAGCCCTAAAATAGAACCGGTCATCATCCCGGGGATGGCCAGGGGCAAAACATTGGTTTTAATAGTCTCCCACCTGGTGGCTCCCAGAGCTAATGAACCTTTTCGGTAAGCATCAGGCACAGTTTTTAGAGCCTCCTCACTGGCCGTAATTGTAACCGGCAGAGTCATTAACCCCAGGGTAAAGCCAGCACTTATTAAAGAAGGCCCGAAATTAAACCACTGTACAAAAAGAGCAACTCCAAAAAGACCAAAAACAATTGAAGGTACACCGGCAAGATTGCGGATAGCCATTCTTATCAGACGGCTGAGTCGGCCTTTTTTTGCATATTCATTTAAATAAATTGCCCCAAACATACCCAGCGGAACTGAAACTAAAGCAGTTATTACGGTAACATAAAAAGTACCCACAATTGCAGGATAAATCCCACCTTCAGTCATTCCCCTGCGGGGAGGCTGGGAGATAAATTCCCAGTTGATAGAAGAAAGACCTTTACTGACAATATCATAAATTATATAAAAGAGAACAAAAAGCACAATCAATCCCGCCAGACGAAGAGCCATAAAACCAAAAAACTGTTTATATTTACGGGACATATTAATCCACCTCCTGATATTTGTGCAGTATAATATCAGAAACTAAATTTACCAAAAAAGTCATAATAAAAAGGATCAGTCCTACAGCAAACAGAGCATAATAATGTGTGGTATTAAAAGGAACTTCTCCCAGTTCAATAGCAATAGTAGCGGTCATGGTCCTCAGAGAATCAAATATATTCTCCGGCATAGCCGGTGAATTTCCTGTAGCCATAAGCACGGCCATAGTCTCTCCAATCGCCCGGCCCATACCCAGCATAATAGAGGCAATAATTCCTGAAAGTGCTGACGGAATGACAACACTGACCAGTGTCTGCCAGCGGTTAGCTCCCAGTCCATAAGAAGCCTCTTTATATTTTTTTGCAACCGCAGAAATAGCATCTTCTGAAAGACTGGTAATAGTGGGTAAGGCCATGATCCCTAAAAGAATCGAACCATTGATGGCATTTAAACCCTGATTTAAATTAAACACCCTGGCAATAAGAGGGCCAATAACCACTATACCCATAAACCCCAAAACTACCGATGGTATTCCAGCTAAAATTTCTATTGTTGGTTTTAAGATATTCTTCACTCCAGGACCCGCTACCTCAGAAATATAAGCAGCAGTCGCTACTCCCAGAGGGACCGCAATTAACATGGCCCCGAAAGTTACAATCAAGGAACTATAAACCTGGGCCAAAATTCCATATTTTGGTCCGGTAAAAGAAGTGGGATTCCATTCAGCTGATGAAAAAAAATTCCAGACCCCGATCTCTCTAAAAGCAGGATAACTGTTTCGAATTAGCAGTACAAAGATACCTATAAGCACAAATATCACAAAAAGACCATTAAGCTGAAAAAATCTCCTGATCATTTTTTCTTTAAATCTGTTCATACTATTGACACCTCCTGTAAAATATTCTAACTGGTTTATTTTGCTATTTTTAAAATAGCATAAACAAGAAAATTAATTCATTATTATCATCTCATATTTATGTTAAGTATATTTTAATGACAGGTAAATTATATGTTAATTTTATGTTACAAAATAATAAAAAAACCCCCGCCTCAGCGGAGGTTGAAATTACTATATTTTAATAACCTTAACTACCCTTAGCTCCCAGAAATTTATTTTCCCTTTTCAGGCTTTAAAAAACTGATAACCACATTCTCTCAACAAGAAATGCAAACAAATTATTATAGGCTGTAACTTTAAATTCTTTTAATCTTTACTTGGCTTTATGCAAATAAAAGCGAAAAACACTCCCTGCCCCTTCTTGACTCTCAACCTCAATCTCACTATGGTGACCCTGAATTATATGTTTTACAATTGAAAGTCCTATTCCAGTACCACCCATTTCCCGGGAGCGGGCTTTATCCACCCTGTAGAACCTTTCAAAAATTCGATGCTGGTCCTGAACCGGAATTCCCGGTCCATTATCCACAACTTCGATCACTACTTTGTTTTTTTTCGAATAAGCTTTTAGCTCAACTCTACCTCCCCGGGGGGTATATTTCACCGCATTATCAACCAGGTTATAAAGCACCTGTTCAATTCTCTCGGGCAGCATCAGAACCGGCTCTATATCATCAGGACATTTATTAATAAGTTCTATATTTTTTTCTCGGGCCCGGGAGACAAACATCTTTTCTACCTTTTGAAACACAGGCTTCAGTTCACTTTCCTCTAGTTGAAAATCCTTGTCCTCTATTGAGGTTAATTCAAAAAGATCATCTATTAGTAATTTCATACGGTCTGCCTCTTCTTTTATAATTTCCAAAAAATGTTCTGTGGTTTCTTTTTCGGGCCTGTTTTCAGCCAGCAAAGTATCCAGATAACCTATTATTGAAGTCAGGGGGGTGCGAAGTTCATGGGAAACATTGGTGACAAAATCTTTTCGTACCTGCTCCAGCTTCCGCAGTTTTGTAATATCGGTTAGAACTATGACCCCTCCTGTAGGATTTTGAGTAAAACCTTCAAGAGGAGCAAACTGGCAGTACAGATATCTTTCCGGGTTTTTTAAATTAATTTCCCGGGAAAGAACCCTGTTTTCTTCGAGAGCTTCAGTAATAGCTTCATCCAGCCTATAACTGGGTACTACCTCAATAAGACTTTTCTGCTGATAATCGTCAGTTTCTAGCCCCAGCATCTCTTGAGCTGCCGGATTAAGAGTCTCAATGTTTTTGTTGATATCCACGGCAATAACTCCATCCAGCATATTCTGCAAAATGGTTTTCACTCTGTTTTCTTCTTCTGAGAGATTTCCAATCTTTGTCTCCAGCTGGTTGGCCATATGATTAAACATTTCCGATAAATAACCTATCTCATTTCCATAATCTGTAATCCTAACTCGTTTATGATATTTACCCTGGGAAATTTCCGCTGCGGTTTCTGTAAGCTGCTGTAGAGGCTGAACAAATCTATCAGCAAATTTATAAACGATTAAAAATACTATTAAAAATATCATTGAAAGAAAAATTAAAAAATTACGGGTATGATTTCTTAACTCCAGATTTATATCCGCCAGAGACTGACCAACTCTAATATACCCGCTGATATTATTCTCCTCCATAAAGGGAACTGCAACATTGAACATTTCCTCTTCAACCGTTCTGCTGTAACGCACCTCCTTACCTATATCACCAGATTGAGAAATGCTTCTAATTTCAGGCCGATTAAGATGGTTATCCATCAGCCGGGGATCATTATGCGAATCAGCAATTACTATACCATCACTGTTGATTATTGTAATACGGGCTTCAACCACAGCTCCCAGCTCATTTATCCAGTTATCAACCCGGTCTATGTTCACCTCCTGGAAAGATAAATTATTATTATCTTTAATTAACAGAGCCTTATGATGCAGGTTTTCGGCCAGCTGATCTTTGTAGAACTGCTGTTGACTGTGAGTAAAATAATAAAAAACAATTATCAAAACCATAATAAGTAGAATAATGGTAAATATGAAAATCTGTTTTTTTAGATTTAAATCATTCCACCACCACAAATTTATAACCCACCCCCCGGACTGTTTCAATTTTTTGCTCACCGATTTTTGAACGCAGCCTGCGGATATGAACATCAACCGTTCTGGTGGTTCCCCCATAGCTGTAGTCCCATACTTTCTCCAAAAGGGATTCTCTGCTAAATACATTGTTTTTATTTGCCACAAGCAACCTTAAAAGGTCAAATTCTTTGGGTGTAAGATTAATTTTTTCACCACCAACTTTCACCTCATGACTTTTAAGATTGATTGTCAGGTCACCACCGGTCAGCCTGTTTTTTTCTGCTGATGTGTTTTTTGGGGGTATATCAATTCTTCGCAGAACAGCTCTTATTCGGGCCAAAAGTTCCCGGGGACTAAAGGGTTTAACCATATAATCATCGGCTCCAATCTCTAAACCAACAACTTTGTCAACTTCCTCACCCCTGGCAGTTAGCATAATAATAGGTATTTGGGCCAGCAGGTCATTCTTTTTAATTTTCCGGCATACCTCCAGCCCATCAATACCGGGAAGCATCAAATCCAGGATAATCAAGTCTACTTCAGAAGTCAGCTGATCCAGACCTTTCTCCCCATCTTCAGCCACAAGGACTTCAAATCCTTCCTGTTCAAGATTGTATTTGATCAAATCTCTAATGTTTTTCTCATCATCTATAACCAAAATTCTATGAGTCATCTATCGGCCCCCCGGCTGTTATGATTAAAAAAATTACATATTTTTTGAGTCTCCTTTTGTTCTTCATAACGAAATTATACCATAAAATCAAATCAAAATAAATTTTTCAGATACACATTATTCATTTTATAATTAAGTAAATTCAGCTTCTTTATTTCATGTCAAAACAACCAAAATTCTCAAATTCTCTTCTATTTTATCCAGTCTAACATAAGCCGTTTGTTTTTTATCTTACATCCATAAATTTTGCTTCAGCAGCAGCATATATAGTTTCATCTCTATCCCGCAAAAAAGCTTCAGTAAATAATAAATTCTTATTTTTTTTAATTAATCTCCCCATGACAATATATTCATTGTTTACAGCAACAGGGTTTTTAAATCTGACAGTCATTTCTGCAGTAACAGCTTCAACCTCATTCCTGTTTGCTGTTTTTGACATAGCTTCATCGAGAACTGTAGTAATTATTCCGCCATGTACTATATTTTTAAAGCCCTGTAAATTCTGATGGGGTTTAAAATATGCTTTAACCTTATTATCCTCATAAAACTGAAACTTCAAACCAAGTGAAATTGGGTTTTCTTGACCACAGACAAAACACTTGTTATTATCTTCTATATTTATATTCACTTTTAGCATCTCCTTTCCCTATTTTATTTAGGCTGATCCAAAAATATTAATTATATTCTAATCCAAGAAATATAACCCTTTGCTTTGATTTGATTTTTTCAGGTGATTTTTTATTTGTTATTATCTGCTTAATCTGCTTAAAATTTTTTAAAGAGATAATCATTATAATTTATGGTCATTTGTTCATTAATAGTATAGCTTTTTTTTATAATTATTTCAACAAATTATTATCCTTAAAATTAAGGCTCCTGATTAAATATATTTCTTTTCTTTTTCTGTTTTACATTTAAATAGTTAGGTCTTTATAGTATAATTAATATGATAGGAGTGATTAATATGCCTCGACCTCCAAAAATACGCAATATCAAAAATATACCGGAGATAACATTTTTCAAACCTGCTGGAATACCGATGAGAGATTTGGAAGAAGAACATTTGAAAATGGAAGAAGTAGAAGCTATTAGATTAAAAGATCTCAAAAATTTAACTCAACAGGAATGTGCTGAAAAAATGAAAATTTCCAGGCCAACTTTTCAAAGAATTTTAGTTTCTGCCCGGGAAAAAATAGCCAGAGGTCTAATTCAAGGAAAGGGAATAAGATTTAAAGGTGGAGAATATCGATTAATTGGTAAATACAAATGCAAAAACTGTGGAGCAATTGTTAACTTTTCTTCCACACCTCACAGACATAGACATGGAAAAAATCGGGGAAATTCAAAAACATGTCCTAAATGTGATTCCCCCTCTTTAGAACACCTGGATGAAAATAATAATAATTCATAGTTGTACTGCAAAAAGTCATTTTTTTACTTTTAGAAATAATATTACTGTCATGAAAGCAATCATAAATTGAAAATCTTAAAATAACACTTTTTGCAGGATAAACATTAATTGATTTAAATTCATCTTTTTAAAAAACAGCCTACATTCAAAAAATCTTCTGTTTGACCCTCTATTTTGGTGAGCTATATGAAAAAAGGCACCACCAGAGTCTCCTATTTATAATACCAGAAAATTCAAACATAAAGGAGGTCAAAGTTGTGGTGCCTTTTAATTACAGCTGTTTTTAAAAATGGCTCTAAATAGCTCTTAAATTGCTCTATTGAAAAAATGAATATTTAATTTGAATCTGTTTATCTGCCCCCTGCAGCAAACATTTACTTTCACCGGGCATAATAGATTCGGTCAATCCTCCAGAATTCAAAATGTCCAGAAGAAGGTTGAAAAATAGTATTTCGGGTGTTTATGCCCCTATGATAGCAGTAATCATAGCAGGGTCTAATTTAAGAAAACAGGGATTTTTCAACAGCTTTCTAAGACAGGAAACTTTTTATTTCTTCTACTTCCGGAACCCGTCCGGTTATTTTAAGCTCACCATCTACCGCCAGACCGGGAGTTGTAAAAACACCGACCTCAGTCATTTCATTCACATCTTCCACTTTTTTTACCTCAAGGTCCAAATCCAGCTCTTCAGCAGCTTTTTTTGTGTTCTCGGCCAGCTGTTCACAATTGGTACAGCCCGGGCCATAAACTGTTGCTTTCATTTTGATTTCCTCCTTTTGTGTTCTTTTAATAATAGAATTTTTGTTGAATAATTTTTTAATTATAATAACAAAATTAAATAATAAATGTCCCATACAGCATACCAACCAGGGTGGACATTACCACTACCAGAACTATAAACACAGCAGTTTTTTTGGTACCCAGCACACTTCTTATCACCAGCATATTGGGCAGACTTAATGCCGGTCCCGCCAGGAGCAGAGCTAAAGCAGGCCCTCTGCCCATACCGAGCCCCAGCAGCCCTTCCAAAATTGGTATCTCAGTTAATGTTGCAAAATACATAAAAGCTCCCAAAATTGAAGCTGTAAAATTGGCAGAAAGTGAATTTCCACCAACAAAACGGGCAATTAAATCTTCGGGAATAATACCCCCGGAAGTTTCCGGTCTCCCCATCAAAAAACCGGCAATCATTACCCCTGCAAAAAGGAGAGGCAGAATTTGTTCGGCAAATTCCCAGGTAGAATTTGTCCAGGATTTAAGTTCTTGTTTGTTAAACCATTTTTTTAATTGATAGGCCAGCAAGGTAATAAAAATAATAACCATCGGCCATTTAATCCGATAAATCAGATACCAGAACCCTTCCCCGGTCTCAGGTTCATTTATTGTAGCAAAAACTAAAATTAAAAGCATGGTCAAAAAATAAATTATATTCTGGAACAGAGAACGGTTTTCTTCTTTCTGCTCACCGGACTGAACAAATTCATCCGCTCTTTTATGATCTTCTTTCCGGAAAATTACGGCCATTATAAGCCCGATAACCACGGCAAAAATAACTGCTCCCACAGCCCGGGCCAGCCCCAGCTGCCAGCCCAGTACCCGGGCGGTAAGAATTACAGCCAGAACATTTATTGCCGGTCCGGAATAAAGAAAAGCCACTGCAGGTCCGATACCGGCTCCCCGCTTATAAATACCTGCAAACAGGGGAAGAATAGTACAGGAACAGACGGCCAAAATCATGCCCGAAATTGAAGCTACAGAATAGGAGAGAACATTATGAGCTTTGTGACCAAAATATTTTAGAACAGAATCCCGGGATACAAAATCAGCTATTGCCCCGGCAATGAAAAAGGCAGGTATCAGACAGGTTAGGACATGTTCCCGGGCATAATACCGGGTCATGGCCAAAGCTTCATTGACGGCCTCCTGAATGTAACTACGGGTAAATGGTACAAAATAAATAAACAAAAACACTCCCGTATACAGCAGCACTTTTTTTCTGCGGGACATAAAATACCTCCTGGTAGGTTATAAATGTTATAAATAATTATATATATTTCAGAAAATATTATTTAATATCTTTTAAATATCCAGTGATTCAAGTTTGTTTTCCATTTCATTTTTCAGTACAGTATCTATACAGCTGAAAAATTGATTAACACAGGGAACTCGTAATTTATAATATATTTTAAGACCCTCTTTGTGGGACTCCACCAAACCATTATCTTTTAAAATGCGAAGATGTTTTGAAACTGTAGATTGGTGGGCATCGATCTGTTCAGTTATCTCACAAACACAATGTTCACCTTTTTCTGCCAGTAAATCGATAATTTTTAAACGTGTTTTGTGAGCCAGGGCTTTTGCCACCTCAGCCCGGGCCGAAAAAAGTTTGTCTTTGATAAAAATCTCCTCCTTTCTAAAAAAAGATAGAGCAGATAATAATCCCCGGAGCCGAACATTTTTTAATTTATAAGATCTTTTAAATTACAAATCAATTTTACTCCATGACTATATTACTATATAAGAATATTGTTGTCAAGTTGTTCACTATTTAATTGGTTTTATTTGCTCTTTTTTGTTCACCCGCGCTCAATGATACCTCTGTTTGTTCTGTTAGTAGGGCTTTTAAACACTTATCTTCTTCACCTGATCTCTTATTTCTTATTCCAGGGAAGTGCTTTTCTGAACAACTTTTTCTTTTGCTAACTTTTGTTTTTTATTTCGGGGCATAAATACTCTTTGAGCAATATTCAGCATGATAATCCAGGAGGGTATTCCCACTATAGGTCCTACCACAGTTGCCATTGCTGTTAAGGATCCGGCTCCAAATAAAGCCGCTGACAGAGCCATAGCAACTTCAATATTCCGCCCGGAAAAACTGAAAGCAGCTGCAACCGCATCTTCATATCCTAAATTCATAATATTGCCCGTAATGAATATACCGATAAGCCAGTTAAGGGGAAAAAAGATGATTAAAGGCACAGCTGTTAATAGCAGCAATAGAGGATTCTCCATAATATGAGAACCCCCCACCGAAAACATAACCGTTATTGTTATTAAAACCCCAATGGGAGCTATATTACCAACTTTGGGCACAAAAACATCTTCAAACCAGGCTCGACCTTTTCTGGGCTCCAGAAAATAACGGGTTAAAAGAGCACACATGAAAGGTAAAGCTAAATAAATTAAAACTTCCCGGGCGATAGGACCAAAAGCCAGAACTGCTTCTGCCTGCAGCTGTTCTCTAAGTCCAAACAGCCCTCCCAGAACCGGAAGATAAAGAGGGATTAAAAACAGCTGAACAATAGAATTCACAGCAGCCAAAGTAACCGCCAGGGCCAGATTCCCATCAGCCAGAAAGGTCCAGACTAACACCAGGGCAATACAGGGAGGAATTGAAAGAATCAAAAGCCCCATAAATAATTCAGGATGGTTCTGTAAAAAAATATATGATAAACCGGCTAAAAGAAGAGGGGAAAGTACAAAATTAAAGAGAGTTATTATACCCACCTTTTTAAAATTTGTAAAAGCATCTTTTAATTCATCCAGACGCACATTCAGCATGGTTGGATAAATCATTAAAAATAAACAAATTGGCAAATAAGTAGGCAATACCCTGGCAAAAGCGGGAAAGTAATTGCCTATAATTAAACCTATCCCCATAAAGGGAAAAATTATTATTGATAAATATTTTTCTAAAGGGGGTACATGAAGTTCCCGATCCATATTTAAATCCTCCTGTTGTGTTATTTTAATCATATAAATTAATATATAGACTTAAAAACAGACTAAAAAAGCTAAATTAGAAAAATTAGTAGAATTATGATACACAGCCTTCTGTATTATTTTATTATTTTAAACATCAATCTTATATGATTATATTCGGTTTTGCTCATATTATACTCCAAAATAATATTTTTGTCAAGTAAGAATGTAAACAAAATGAACTTAACTGGATATTTGTTTTATTAATTCTCCCTGCCCGACCGATGTAGAACCGTTGTTTTTTGATTTTTTATGCAAAAAATAATATTGGTTTGATTTAAAAAAGATCAGTGTTATCCAGCCTATCACAATTTATTTCACTTTCATTATAAAGCTTTAAATTATCTTTGTCTTTTTGAAATTGTTCATGGTGTGTGAATTCCTTCTCCATTAACTCAGTAATAAAGGAATGCTGCTCCGCTTTGGTCTGGTTGAATTGATAATATACCCATTGAGCTTCTTTATAAAATTCTACCAGACCAGCATTTTTTAATTTCTTCAAATGCCGGGAGGCATTTGATTGATTGATATTCATAATATTTCTCAATTCACAGACACATAAATCCTGTTCTTTTAACAAATTCAACATGCGCAGCCTGTTTTCATGAGCCAGGGCTTTTATTAACTCCACTAAATCCATCAAAACCACCTTCTTCTAAAATTTTGGATCAGCTTAAAATCAAAGATCTAACTTTCCGTTTTTAACTTTTTTAATTAAATCCCTTACTTTCTCTTCTATAATCTCTCTGGATTGTCTAAATACCTCTATATCTTTTCCGTCCGGATCATCAAGACCCCAGTCTTCACGAAAACTGCAGGGTACAGCTGGACACTGAACATCACAGCCCATAGTAATCAGGATGTCAAGCTCTTCTGGAATTTCCTTAAGCAGTTTAGGCTGCTGATTACTAATATCAATTCCTTTTTCCTTCATTACCTGAACAGCTTTTGGCTTAATTTCAGAAGCAGGATCAGTACCCGCACTGTAAACCTCAAACAAATCTGCTGCCAGCTCTCTGGCAAATCCTTCTGCCATCTGGCTCCTGCAGGAATTGCCCACACAAATGAAACCTACTTTAACTTTACCCATTAAAATACCTCCTCGTAATCACTGCTTATTAATTTACAGCATTTTTTGACCAATAGATAACTGTCCTGCAATATGTCATTTTTACCAAAAATCTACACTAAATCCACAGCAATTTATCATTATCCTGTTAGGAATCATAATTTTAATATTTTTAGATATCAGCTTTTTATGGTACTATAATTTTATTCAAGTTTAAATTATTATAACCGATTTTAATCATTTAAGCAAATTCTCAAGTTCTATATCCCTAAATAATTTTTGCCTTATTTACTATGGTTAATTTTTTTATGAGTAACCTTCTTCTGTATCTTTATATCCTTTTTTCTGGTCTACATTTACATTTTATTTCCTGTATTTCCGGTAAACCTGGTGGTCCTTGAGCCCTGAGGCATAAACTTCTCCTGTGCTAAACTTCCCATAAGTATTTTAAAAAGTGATAAGGCTCAAAACATCGCTTACACTTTTTGCACTTTTTTTCGTTTTCACTGCAGCTCATTACTTTTTTCTCTGAAAAGGAAAAATTATATGTTTTAAATTATTATTTCTTTTCTGTAAGTTATTGCAGGTAAAGTATGTTAATTTATTGAATATTGTAAATAACGGGTGAAAACTATTACAGGAATAATAATTAAACCCCAAATCTATAATAATAAAAATAAGAATTATTAAATATTAGGGAGGACTCATTATTAAAAAAATTAAAGAAGAGAGAATAAAAAAATTAAATCAAAAAACAGCCCCCCGGGGGGACTATATTCTCTACTGGATGCAGGCCGCCCAGAGGGTACACTACAATCAGGCATTAGAATACAGTATTGAGCAGGCCAACAAAGCGGGAATTCCGGTAATAGTATACTTTGGACTGACCGATGATTTCCCGGAAGCAAATGCCCGACACTTTCATTTTATGATTGAAGGACTAATAGAGGTTGAAAAAAAACTTGCTGAAAGAAAGATTCCCCTCATTGTCCAGCACATATCACCTCCAGAGGGGGTCATTAATTTAAGTAATAAAGCCAGAATGGTTGTTGTAGACCGGGGGTATCTCAATATTGAACGAAAATGGCGCAGCCGGGCCGCTCAAAACATCAGCTGCCCTTTAATCCAGATAGAAACCAATTCTGTAGTTCCGGTGGAAACAGCCTCTCCCAAAGAGGAATATGCCGCTCATACCCTGCGCAAAAAAATTGCCGACTTCAGAACCGAATTCCTCAATGATATTCCAGCGAGAAAATTAAAAAATCTCGGTCTTGAAAAATTTGCAGACCTCAGCTCTATTGAACTTACCCCTGTCAAAAAAACAGTGAAAAATCTTAACTTAAACAGCTCTGTGAAAAAAACTTCTCATTTTAAAGGTGGATTCACAGCTGCCCAGGATCATCTGGAAACCTTTATCAGTGATAAACTGGCCGACTACCCTGAAAAAAGTTCAGATCCCTCAGAAGATTTCCTGTCCCATCTCAGTCCCTATCTGCACTTTGGACAAATTTCACCGGTTTATATTGCCCGCAAAATTAAAAGCTCCGGTAAACCGGGTACAGATGAATTTTTAGAACAGCTGATAGTTCGCCGGGAATTGAGCATCAATTTCATCTATTATAACAAAAATTATGATTCTTCTTTGCAAAAAATCCTGCCGGAATGGGCTTTTAGCACTCTTCAGGAACACAAAGATGATCCCAGAGAATACCTCTATAATTTGTCTGAATTAGAAGAGGCGAAAACTCACAATCCTTACTGGAATGCAGCTCAAAAAGAAATGCTAATAACGGGTAAAATGCACAGCTATATGAGAATGTACTGGGGCAAAAAAATTCTGGAGTGGAGCCCCTCACCACAGGATGCTTTTGAAAAAGCTCTTTATCTGAATAACAAATATCATCTTGATGGTCGAGATGCCAATGCTTTTGCCGGAGTAGCCTGGTGTTTTGGGAAACATGACCGGGCCTGGCAGGAAAGAGATATATTTGGTAAAGTTAGATACATGAACAGTTCCGGTTTAGAAAGAAAATTTCCCATGCAAAAATATATTTCCAGGGTAAATAAACTCTCCTGAAACTATCTTAACAGCATGAATAATCTGATCCATGATAGGGGTTTTCGAAAAAAAGCGATTCATCTCCACCGATTAGTTATTATCAGCAGGGCTTTTGGGCTGAACCGATGTAAAGATAAACAGAAAATATCTTTAACCATATTGAGGAAGGAGACAATATGACAGAAAACCAGAAGTACCTTCTAAAAATCATATTATTTTTGCAGATTATGATTACCTTTCTGGCCTATACCTTAATTCATATCTTCCTCTCACCCGATTCTAATCAATTGTGGTGGCTGCCTTCCTCCAGAATTGTTAACTTTATGTGGGGAGCTGCCGGGGCAGTCATACTGCTTTTACCGGTCATTATTTATACTATTTTTCGTTCAAATCAACTTCAGCCCGGCCTCAAACCTCTATTTTTTCTCTGCCGTCAGCCGCTGTCTATTTTAGTAGTAATAAGTCTGCTGGCTGGTCTGGGCGAGGAGCTCTTATTCAGAGGATTTATACAGGAATTTATGGGCCTGTGGTGGGCGGCTGTTCTTTTTCTTATACCTCATATAGGATTTCCGCTTATGCTGCCCTTTACAGTAGACAAAATATTTTTCACCATTTTTTATCTGGGCACAGGTTTACTGCTGGGGCTTTTGGCCCGGGAGGTTGGTCTGGCTGCTGCCATAACAGCTCATTCTCTCTATGATCTGAGTGCATTTATTTTAATCAAAAAGAAGTATATCCACTCCAATGAAATGATATAGTCGGAAGCTGTTTGCCACTCAAATGTTTCCTTGCTGTGGTTTGATTGGCTGGATGATAATTACTATACTAATCCCCACTATTTATCGGAGGTAAAAATGGAAGCCGCAACTTTACTTAAAGATAAAATTAAAATTGTTTTTTCGGACACCGAAGAATTGACCGAAAATGAACTGGAAGCATTAACTGTTCTAGATCATAATAGCTATCCCGTACCAGCTGACGAAACTAAAATTTTAGATGAAGAAATAGTGGAAATTAGGGGCGATTTTGATATTTCGAAAACTCCCTATACGATTGCTCTTCAGGAAGAAGAAAAAACTGTCTGGACCAACTGGAGGCTGATTGATGAGCATTATGCTTATGAGGGTGATCTGGGAGTCAAACTTCATCCCGAAGGCAGTGCAGATTTAAAACTCTGGTCCCCCCGGGCCGATAACGTCTCGGTTACCCTGTATGACAGTGAAGACCAGCATGAAATAGTAACCGAAGATATACCCCTTAAATATGATAACAGCGGTATATGGAAAGTTACTCTCAATGAAGAAAATACAGGTATTCCTGACCTAACCGGTTATTATTATCACTACCAGATAGAGCGTGATGGAGAAACCCGTCTGGGGCTGGACCCTTATGCTCCTTCTATGGCCGCCTGGGAATTCGGTCCGGAACATGATAAACCTCCTTACCCGATAGGCAAGGCCGCCATTGTAAACCCCTCAGAGATAGGACCTGAACTAAATTTCCCGGAAATAGAAGGATTTGAAAAAAGAGAAGATGCCGTCATCTATGAAATCCATGTCCGGGATTTCACCTCTGACCCAGGTATTGCAGATGAACTCGAACATCAATTTGGCACCTTTATGTCCTTTACAGAAAAACTGGATTATATTGAACAGCTGGGAGTTACCCACATACAGCTGCTGCCGGTAATGAGCTATTATTTTGGCAATGAACTGGCCAATGACCAAAGAATGCTGGAGTACTCAACCACAAACAACAATTACAACTGGGGCTATGACCTCCACAGCTACTTTTCGATAAGTGGAATGTATTCTGAGGATCCTGCTGATCCTGAGCTGCGGATTAAAGAATTAAAAACCCTGATTGATGAAATTCACAGCCGGGATATGGGAGTTATACTGGATGTGGTATACAATCATACCGCCCGGGTTAACATTTTCGAAGATCTAATGCCAAATTATTATCATTTTATGGATGCCGATGGTACTCCCCGAACCAGCTTTGGAGGAGGGCGTCTGGGAACCACCCACAAAATGGCCCGCAGAATTCTGGTTGATTCCATTACCTACTGGGTCGAAAAATTTAAAGTTGATGGTTTCCGTTTTGATATGATGGGGGATCATGATGCCGAAAGTATTGCCCTGGCCTATGAAAAAGCTAAAGAGATTAATCCCCATATTCTGATGATTGGTGAGGGCTGGAGAACTTATGTAGGAGATGAGCTGGGAGAAGATGTCAGGCCCGCAGACCAGGACTGGATGGAGCATACTGAAACAGTGGGCGTTTTTTCTGACGAATTCAGGGATGAACTTAAATCCGGTTTCGGCCATGAAGGTGAACCACGCTTTATAACCGGAGGACCCAGAAATATTTATCACATTTTTGACAATATTCGAGCTCAGCCGCACAACTTTACCTCCACCGAGCCCGGAGATGTTGTTCAGTATATTGCTGCCCATGACAATCTCACCCTCCATGATGTGATCTCTAAATCAATCCAAAAAGATCCAGATCATCATCAGGAGGAGATCCAAAAAAGAATCAGACTGGGTAATACCCTGCTGTTAACCGCTCAGGGAACCGCTTTTCTGCATGCCGGACAGGAATACGGCCGCACCAAACAATTTCGGACTGAATCCGAAAAACAACCTCCCGAAACTCAGATAGGAGTTGACAGTGAAGGAGAAAAGTTCAACTATCCTTACTTTGTTGACGATTCATATGATTCCTCTGATACAGTAAATATGTTTGACTGGTCCCGGGTTACAGAAGAAGGATCACACCTGGAAACTATGAAATTTACCAGAGGGCTGATTGAACTCAGACAGTCCAGTAAGGCTTTCCGGCTGGGAGAAATGGAACTGGTTGAATCCAGAGTTGAGCTGGTGGAAACTTCCGACATCTCGGCTATGGATCTGGCGATTGGATTCCGGAATGAATCTCCCGAGGGAGAAGTTTATTATGTATTTATAAATGGAGATAATCAGGAAAGAGAATTCAATCTTGATAAAGATCTAACCGGAGCAAAAGTGGTTGTTGATGCCCAGCAGGCCGGCACAGAAACCATTGACAGCCCTTCAGGTATAAAAATAACTGAAGATGGCCTGACTCTTAAACCTTTAACCCCGGCCGTTATTAAATTAAACTAAACAAATTTTTATATACCAGTAAAATTTTATTTTAACTGTGGAGGACACCCTTTATCCAGAAAGGATGCTCTCCACTTTTTAATTTTTCTCTTTTTTATTGAGGAATCAAAAAAATGAAAATATTTCTGCTCCTCCCCATCTTCTCCCCCCCATCTTATAGAGAAGCTCTCCAGCCTCCATCAATAAAAATGGTCTCTCCATTTATGTAGCTGGCAGCTTTTGAAGCTAAAAACAGGGCCGCCCCGATTAGCTCCTCGGGATCCCCCCACCTCTGCAGGGGCACTTCCTGTTTCACCCAGCTGTCAAACTCTTCATCTTCTNTTAGCTCTTCAGTCATATCTGTGGCAAAATATCCCGGAGCTATAGCATTTGTTTGAATATTGTATTTACCCCATTCTGCCGCCATTGACCTGGTCAGCATTTTTAAGCCACCTTTGGCAGCACAGTAATTTCCAATTGTGGGCCGGGCTCCTTCAGCATTCAGGGATGTTATATTAATGATTTTGCCCGAATCATTTTCTATCATATTCCGGGCCACACACTGTGAAACTATGAAAACACCACTCAAATTGACATCAATTACCTCCTGCCAGTCAGCTAAAGGCATCTCTTCCAGGGGAGCTCTTCTCTGGATCCCGGCATTGTTTATAAGCACCTCAATCCTGCCCACCTCCTTTTCAATTAAGGAGATGTTTTGTTCAACCTGTTCTTTTTGGGCCACATCAAAAGGATATCCAAAAGCTGCTCCCTGAAATTTATTTAACTTTTGAACAGCTTTTCTGACCCGCTGTTCATCACGTCCATTTATAATCACATCTGCCCCGGCCTGAACAAAACCCCGGGCAAAATTATAGCCCAGTCCCCTGCTGGAACCGGTGATCAGCACATTTTTATCACTAACAGAAAATATATCTGCTGTCTCCATTATTTAATCCGCCCTTTATTTAGTTCCTGAACATAATCCAGTGCTTTTTCAGAAGAACCGGAAGGCCGAAATTCACAGCCCACAAAACCATCATAATCTGTTTTATCAACAGCAGATAATATATTGGCATAATTCAGCTCACCGGTACCGGGTTCCTGTCTCCCCGGTACATCGGCCAGATGAAAGTGGCCTATCAGCTCTATATGTTCGGTTATGTTTTCTATAATATTACCTTCAGTTATCTGCTGATGGTAAATATCAAACAGCATTTTAACCCGGGAACTGTTCACAGCCTCCAGAATTTCATAACCTTCATAGGAAGAGGCAAGATAATATCCCTGATGATCGACCACAGTATTTAAGGGCTCCAGCACCAGAGTTATACCGGCTGCTTCTGCTGTGGGAGCAGCTTTCTGCAGCACCTCTATAATATTATCATGCTGTTTGGTGTGGGGCACATCCTCCAGGGCCTGCCCCACGGTAATAATAATGTTTCTGACATCCAACTTTTGACCGGTGGCAATAGATTTTTTGATATCAAGAACCGCAGACTCAGTTTTAGTCGGGTCATTCAGAGGAGTATTACTCCCGGCAAAAGCTGCCAGTTCTATGTCTAGTTCTGTTATTTTTTGGTGAATCTCAGCTAAATCTTTATCCTGCCAGCCCCAAAATTCAACCCCGGCAAACCCCAGGGCAGCCGTCCTTTCAATCCTTTCTAAAAAAGGCAGATCACTGAAGAGCATTTCAATGCAAACAGATAATTTATTGTCCATTTTCTTTCTCCTTCCCTGATTTTTTAATGAAGTATTTTTGCGATAAAATATTTTCAAAAATAGCAAAAAGGTTTAAAAAGGTGTTCTTAAGAAATTATAAATTATTCGGGGATTATTTTTCCCTCCCGAACCATAGTCTCCAGGGGATTATCATCAATTTCTAACGGAAGCTCAATTCTGCCGCGGCTGCGGACTGATTCAAAACAGGCAAAAATAATTTCTGTAGATTTAAGGGCATTTTTAGCACAGAGTACAGACTCATCATCTTCCCGGTAGGCCTGAACAACCTCAGCTATTGCTTTATCAATATAATTCCCCTTCTCACAGTTAAACTCCTGCCAGCTATCATCACCCACTCTTCTGATACGAAGATCAGCACCAGTGGTGGGAAAAACATCAATAACTCCTCTGTCACCTATAACCCGGGTTTGAGCACCTACCAGAGATGAGCCCTTACCGGTTGAGGCCAGACCCAGAACTCCATTATCATACTCCCATAAAGCCAGAGCCTGATTTTCATTATGAGAGCCAAATACAATATTTTCATCAGAATAATCAATCTGGGCCAGAACCCATTCCGCCGGCCGCTCATCATTGAAAAAACCACACAGTTCAAAGGAATGAGTCCCATATTCATAGAGATTTCCCGCAGAAAACTGCACCTTTTCTAATTGTCCAATCTCCCCTTTGTCCAGCATTTCTTTTGCTTTCTGCCAGGGTTCACCAAACCTCCGCTGATGATTAAAGGTTAATTTCACATCTCTTTTCTGACATTCCAGGGCCATGAGTTTGCTGTTTTTCCAGGTTAAGGCCATCGGTTTCTCACAGTGTATGGCCGGAACTCCCAGCCGGGCACAGTTAATTACAATTTCGGCATGATCTTTCATCCAGGTACAGACACTGACTATATCCGGATTTAGCTCCCGGATCATCTCCTTATAATCCGTATACACATTTTTGATATTAAATTCTCGGGCAAATTTTTCGGCATTTTCAAGAACCAGATCCGCACAACCCACAAGGGAACAGTCCTCAATTTTTTCATAGGCCGGAGCATGCTGATAGGCCATAGCATAGCCTTCAGGTCCGGGATTTTCCGGGTCAGGTCCGGTACCGATAAATGCTGCTTTGATCATGTTTATCCTCCTTAAAATTTGTTTTATTTTAAATTATCTTACTTTAGCTATTTTTTAAAAAATAAAAACCTGAATCAAAACCTCTGATTAAGGTCTTTGATTAAGGTCCGATAATAACTGTAACTTATCTGTATTCTATATCAATCCATTTAATTTATCAAATTTGAAAACTTGAATGATAAAAAATTATTCTCCCTTAAAAAAAGCTGTCCGATCCCTCTATCTGTTGTATATCAGGATCTGACAGCCCTATAATCTTACAAATACTCTATATACCTGATGGGCGATAAATAAACAGTATTTAAAATCCATAACTTTCACTTTAGTATATCTCCAGTATAGCCGACACTTCCGTCCACCATATATCACCGGCTCCACTTTCATGAATACTGTAATTTCCTAAATCAAAAGCAATTACTGCAAGTATTAGCATTAGAAATAATATGATCATTACTTTTTTCATTTTTAAGACCTCCAAAAAATTTATTGTATTAAAAAGGCAGTTCAAAGAAATGTCCGCTGAAAAATATAAAGGCGGCCAGCAGGGTTAAAAGAATATTCAAAAGCTGTCCTCCGACATAAAGTTTTATTGCACTGGAATTTTTCAGAGTATCACTCATTTCACTGAAATCAGAATCCAGACCAATACTGATAAAAGCCAGTGTGAAAAACAGACCACGGTAAGCATCCAGTATTTCCAGACTGGAGTTCACTACAGGTTCAGACAGCAGGAAGGAAAAAATTAATGAAGCCGCCACAAAGCCAAATATAAAGCGGGGGATCCTGGTAAATATCTGTTTGATGCTGACCTCACTCCGTTCGGTTTTTTTGTTTTCATAGCGGGTTATCCAGAACACGGCAATTCCAAAGGCCACCACTCCAATTAAAATGTTTTGAATCATTTTTATTATAGCTGCTACTTCCATGGCTTCACTGCCCAGCATAGCCGAAGCGGCCACCACAGCACCAGTGGCATCAATAGTACCCCCCAGCCAGGCTCCGCCTATAATGGCATCAATACCCAGCAGCTGTATCAAAGCAGGCATACCCACCATCATGAGCACAGTGAAAATAAGGGTTATGGAAATAGCAAGGGTGATTTCTTCTTTTTTTGCCCGGGAGGCAGTTCCCGAAGCAATTGCCGCAGACACACCACAGACTGATGTAGCCGTAGAAATGGTAATTGCCAGCTCCTTATTTTCTTTCATGTCCAATACTTTCTGAGAAAATATATACATTATGATTAAAACGGTAGGAGTTACTATCCAGGCTACTCCCAGCCCAACAGCCCCCAGAGCAAGCATCCGGTTGAAAAGAATTGAAGCTCCCAGCAGGACCAGACCTGTTTTAATATAAAGACCTGTTCGCACTGCACTTTTTAAAAAATCAGGCAGTTCAAAAATATTACTGATAACCAATCCAATTATTAGAGCCCAGATCACATCATTAAAACCATAGTGGCTTAATGGAACATAATTACCCAGAATATAAGCCAGGAAGGCCAGCAGGAAAACTGCTGGAAAACCTTTTATAAAGCTTTTGAACTGATCACGATCACTGAAATAAACGGCCAGTCCAAACAGTAAAAGAGCAAAAAGTGCCGTCAGGATAATCCCGCCATATATATCTGTTGGAACAGCATTTACAATCGATTCCACTCCTTCAGCACCCCACTCCCGGGGCAGAACCGGACCCCGTAAAAATCCACTAATTGCTCCCCCAATTAAAAGAGCTCCCAGCCAGACTGTCCACCACGAACTCTTCTCCCAGAGGTTTTTTAGTTCAAAACTGTTTTTAGCAATCCTTTTACCTGACTTTTCTTCACTCACGAATTTTTCCTCCTTTACTTATTAATTTTATTACCAGCCAATTTTATTTACTTAACCTGAATCGTCTCCTGCAATGGCTTTGTATGGATACCACACTCTCCACCACATTTACTGGTTCCACTCCATCTACCTGCTCTCTCATTTGAACTGGTAGTAATTTCAGTACAGGGAGCACAGCCCAAAGAGCGATAACCCTTCTTATAAAGAGGATTAACATCAACATCATTTAAAGCTAAATACTGCCATATTTCTCTTTCCTTCCACAATAATATAGGATTTAATTTAATTAACCCTTCATCCCGCTCTTCAATTTCTAAATAATCTATTCTGGTTCTACCTTCAGTACATCTCAAACCAGTGATCCAGCAGTCAGCATTTAAGTCTTCCAGAGCTTCACCTGTTGGTCTTACTTTCAACAATTCACAGCAGTAATCCGGGTCTTTTTCATATAATTTTTCCTTAAGAGAAACATCACTTTTGTAAATTTTTAATTCGGGATATCTTTTTACTTCTTCTTTCATAAATTGGATTGTTTCATCCGGGAAAAATCGAGTAGCAACAATAAAACCTTCAATATCATCACTTACTCTTTTTGATAAATGCCAGACTGCTGCCGAATCCTTTCCCAGACTATTAGCGACTACAAGGTTGTCCCCATATTCATGATATGCTTCCTCAATTAATTCAAGAGATCTATCAACCTTTTCTGCAAAGTTCAGTTTATCAACTAATTCAGCTGTATTTTCGTTTGGTTTTCTCAATTTAAATTCCTCCCTGTTATAAAATTGAAAATCAAAATTCAATATGATAAATCAATATTCATAATCCCTATAGTTTTTATAAGGATTTAATCAAAATTTTTTTCAGATAACACTACTATTTCCCGGTACTCCTGATCTTCAATCAAAAACCCCTTCCAGACCACTTCTTTTTGGGCCAGGCTGATAATTGAATATACAGCTTCAGGATAGTGAGCCATCTCGATATCTTTTCGGGATGGTCGAGCCGGGGTCCGGGGATGAGAGTGAAAAATTGATATCAGCTCCAGGTCATTTTCTCTCAAATCACGAAATACAGGAAACTGTTCATCAGGATCCATAAAATAACTTTCCGCACTGGCTTTTTGATTTGACATATAATATATCTTACGAATCAGACCCCAGTCCTGTTCAATAACCCCTCCCAGAATACCACAGGCTTCTTGTGGAAATTCTCTTTTACAGTAATCAACTACAGCCCGGTAATCCTCCTGTTTTATTTTTATACCCTGCACGGTTATTATCCCTCCCTGTTAATTACTTATTTATACTNCTCTGCCATTTTGGTTTTTGTTAATGAATACTGCAGCTAATTTCATAGGGGATTAATTCAGTGATTTCAGGATCTTCACCACACACCGGACAATCAGGATCCCTGTTAATTCCCATCTCCCGGAATGAAAGGTCCAGCGCATCATAGATTAATAAACTGCCTGCAGATGATTTGCCAATATCTGCAATCTGTTTTAAGGCCTCTGTCGCCTGCAGGGTGCCGATGGTTCCGGCGATTACTCCCAGAACCCCTGCTTCCTGGCAGGAAGGTACTGCATCTTCTGCAGGGGGTTCCCTGAAGACACAGCGATAACAGGGGCCCTCCTGGGGTTTGATGGTCATTACCTGACCTTTAAATCTGAGAATACCGGCCTCAATAAGAGTTTTTTCTTCAAACACACAGGCATCATTTATAAGATAACGGGCTGGAAAATTATCAACAGCATCTACAATTACATCATAATCAGCAATTAACTCCCTAACATTCTCGCGGTCCAGAAGCCGATTGTAAGTTTTTATTTCTACATTGGGATTAATTTCTGTCAGTTTCTCCCGGGCTGATTCTACTTTGGGACGCTCCAGATCAGAGGTATAATGCAGTATCTGCCGCTGCAGATTACTGCGGTCCACAACATCACTATCAATCAATCCCAGAGTTCCTACTCCGGCTGCCGCTAGATAATAAGATACCGGTGATCCCAGACCCCCTGCTCCCACAACAAGAACTGAACTTTCTTTTATTTTCTGCTGACCGGCACCTCCCAGTTCTTTTAGAATAATATGCCGGCTGTAACGCTCAATCTCTTCTTCACTTAAATTAAAAGCTCCACCTCCCATAAAAAAGACAAACTCAACTTTATCACCTGCCGTTAAAACAGTATTCGATAAATCTTCTGTAGGAATGTTATCACCATTTAATCTTACCGCTGCCACTTCGGGGTCCACATCCATTTCAGTGAATAATTCCTTAAGATTGAGGCCCTGATTAATCATCTTTTTCTCATCATTAACCATTATTTCTATTTTATCAGTTTTATCAGTCATCAAAATTCCTCCTTAAAATAAAGAATTCCTTTAAGTTGTTTTTTTAAGAGCTTTTACAAAATCTTTTTTAATATCCTTTATCTCTTCAATTCCCACCGAAACTCTTAATAAGCCGGAAGTAATGCCCATATTATCCCATTCTTTTTCGGAAAGAGAGCTATAAATTGTGGAAGCAGGATGAATAATCAAAGTGCGGATATCCCCCAGATTTGCTATGTTTTTTACCAGATCTAAATTATTGATCAGTTGGAAACATTGTTTTTTATTTTTTAATTCCAAAGTCAATACACCACTACCTTTACCCGCAAATTGTTTTTTCACTATCTCCCTTTGAGGATGAGAAGACAGACCGGGATACTTAACATTTTGGACAGAAGAATGATTTTTAAAAAAATGGGCCAGTTCTAAAGCATTTTCACAGTGTTTTTCCATTCTTAATCCAAGGGTTCCCAGGCCCAGATCATTTAAAAAAGAGTTAAAAGGACTGGCCGTGCTGCCCAGATTGCGAAAAGTATCCTGCCTTATTTTAGCCAGATAAGTGTATGCACCATACTGCCGATAATCTTTTAAACTGGTTAATTTGTCTTTTGTCCAGTCAAAAGAACCCTGGTCAATAATTATACCTCCCAGAGAATTAGCACTCCCATTAATATATTTAGAAGCTGAATAAATTGATACATCAGCACCATACTCACCTGGCCGAAACAAATAAGAAGTTAAAAAGGTATTATCAACTAACAGAGGTATATCATGATTTTGAGCAACAGAACTTACTTCCAGTATATCCGGTATCTCAAGTCCCGGATTACCCACAGACTCTATAAAAATTGCTTTAGTATGACTATTCACTGCCTGCTGAAATCCCCGAATATCAGCAGGTTCAACAAAAGAACTCTCAATACCCTTGCTTTTAAGATTCTTTTTAATAAAATTATAAGTTCCTCCAAACAAAGCACTGCCGGCCACCAGATGATCCCCCCGATTTAAAAGAGACAACAGGGCCACAGAGATTGCCGCCATACCGGAAGAAGTAACCACAGCTCCGATTCCATCTTCCAGTTGATTTAGTTTCTCTTCTAAATCCCTGTTAGTAGGATTATTAATCCGGCTGTATACAAAACCTTCTTCCTTATTATTGAAAACTTTTTCCAGCTCTTCGGCAGTCGAGTAATTAAAAGAAGTGGATTGATATATTGGTTTATTAACCGCTCCTTTTTCTCTAGGTTTAAAATTTTGTACAAGTTTTGTCTGTGGATGATATTTTCCCGGCTTCAATAACTTTTCCTCCTCTGATTGAACAAAATTTTCCCACCTGTTTACAGTTCAAATGCACTGTGCACACTCAAATATCTTTCTCCGGTATCACATAAAAACGTTAAGATGTTTTTTTCTGAGCCTATTTTTTTTGCTACCTGCAGTGCGGCCCAGACATTGGCCCCGGAAGATAAACCAACCACCAGGCCTTCTTTTTGTCCAATTTCTTTCATCATCTGGAAGGCTTCCTGATTTCCAATGTCAATTATTTCATCAATCACCTTTTCATCCAGAATCTCCGGAATAAATCCCGGTCCCATACCGGGGATCATGTGTGAACCCGGTTCTCCACCGGATAAAACAGGTGAGTCCTCTGGCTCCCCGGCATATATTGTTATTTCTGGAAATTCTTTTTTTAAAACATGACCATTACCCGTTAAAGTCCCTCCCGTCCCTGCACTGACCACCAGAGCATCGAGCTTTTCAAATTCAGCTGCAATTTCCCGGGCAGTTGTTTTTTCATGAGCCCGGGGATTAGCTTTATTTTCAAACTGCTGAGGCATATAATAATTTTCATTTTCTTCTACCAGAGTTCTGGCTTTCTCCACTGAACCTGACATTCCCTCTTCTTTGGGAGTTAAAATAAATTCTGCGCCATACAATTCCATGAGTTTTTTTCTTTCCTCACTGACCGATTCCGGCATTACCAGAATAACTTTATAGTCTTTAACTGCTCCTACCATAGCCAGACCAATACCTGTATTACCACTGGTCGGCTCTATAATGACATCCCCCTGACTTAAAAGACCCGTTTTTTCAGCTTCTTCAATCATATTAACCGCTATTCGGTCCTTAACACTGCCCCCCGGATTGGCAAACTCTGCTTTGGCATATATATTATAATCAGGAGCAATTTTATTCAGCTTTATCAGAGGAGTATCCCCAACCATTTCCAGGGCATTTTGGTATATCATCTATTGCTCTCCTTTCTTTTTAACCACCAGTTTAAAATAATCATCGTTTATTTTTTCTTTCTGTAAAATTTGGTGGCCCTCATTTTCCAGGCTGCGAGAAACATTTTCTATGGGTTTTCCGGAATCCAGATAAAATGTAACCTCTGTTTGTAATGACAGAGGTTCCAGAAACAATTTTGCTTTAACAAAGTTCATCGGACAATCGACTCCCCGCAGGTCTTTCAATTTTTCTTGTTCAGAGTTTGGTTTTTGATTCGAGGAGTTCTCTTTTTTATTTGATGTTTCAGTTTTCTTCTTTTCCTTCCTGACTGCTTTTGAATCGTTTGGTATCTCAAATTCCAGACTGGAATTTAAGGAATTATAAAGATTTTCTATACGGTTGATAAAAGCAGCCACCTTATCTGATAAACTCAATAAATCAATTTCTTCTCCCAGCTTATAATCAAGAGCCTGTTCGAGAAGAGAAACATATTTTTCTGACACTAAATTCTGTTTTATAAAATGATTTTTAAATTCCTGCACAACAATTCGATCCTTTTCTGTATCAACACCCCGGGTAATCAAAAGAGCACGAGCTCCTGTAATAATTGCCTGGTATAGAATATCCTGGTTTTCCTCTTTTTGAGCCTGCTGTAAATTACTGTAGGCAGTATCAATATCCAGTTTGATAATATCCATAACTCCGGTACCACATTCTCCCGGACCCCTACCGGCCAGTGAAAAGTCTTCCTCTCGACCCCAGTCTTTGTAAAGTTCTGGATGCTTTTGATAAGATTCCAGCTCAATAAAATCCCGGGCCAGCCCTTCAATGAACTCTTCTCCACCCTGATTTAAAAATTGATAAAAATTTTCCCGCTCATAATCAGGATGCCGGGCCAGTTTTTGAGCCAGACTGGCAAAAAAGTCCGGTACCCTTCGGGCCGGGAGGTCAATTATTTTTTTTCCATATCTGCTTTTTTCATCTTCAATCCGCCCCCCCAGCAGGAGAGTATAAAAAGGAACCAGCCGTCCTTCATGTCTTTTGGCTTTACCCTCCAGTCCTATTTTTCCAATATAGTGCTGACCACAGGAATTAGGACAGCCGCTTATATATATACGGGGGATTTTACTGCGGGCAGCAGAAGAAACCGAAGACAGCCGCTCTTTAATCTCTCGAGCCAGAGCCGGAGAGAGGCATAAACCCAGCCTGCAGGTTGAAGCTCCTTTACAGGCAATAGGCCGCAGACCATTATTCTTAAAAACCAGTTTTGAATCAATTTGCTTTAGACTTGAAATCACATCTGAGAGTTGAAAGGCTTTAAGGCCCCGCAAAAGAAGGCCCTGACGGTTGGTAGATCTCATTTCAAGATCAAACTTAGAAACCAGGTTTAATATCCGATTTATGTCTTCCTCTGTGAGATCACCATTAAAGGGATTTAAATCAACAGCATAATAGCCACTTTCTTTTTCCGGGAACAAAAAATCATATTCTTCTGGGTTTATATCTGTTTCTTTTTTATCTTCTTCTAATTTATCCCGGGTAAGCTGAAATTTATTAATTTCATTTACTTCTATATCTTCAGCTAAGACCTGTTCCCAATAATCATTAAATGTCTTTTTAAATTCTTTATCTCCCAGCCTTTTTCTTACAAAGCGCAGCCGGGCCTGATTCTTATTCTGGCGGTCTCCCAGATCATCAAACAATCTTTTAATTGCTTCTGCAGCCTGAAAAATTTTATCTTCAGCAATAAATTTATTAAGAAGCAACCCTGTCCGGGGATCATTACCCATTCCTCCAGCAGCATATATTTTAAACCCATATTCCCCATTCTTTTCACGAGCAATAAAGCCCAGATCATTAATAGAAGCCAGAGCTTCATCTTCGGCAGTAGAAGAAAAAGCTATTTTATACTTGCGCGGTAAATTATAGGTAGAGGGGGACTGTAAAAGATATTCACTCAAAGCCAGGGCATGAGGAGTGGTATCAAATGCTTCTTTGGGGTGTACTCCAGCCCGTGAAGAATTAGCTATATTTCGCACCGTATTCCCCCCTCCTCCCCGGGGACTGAGCCCAACTTCCAGCAATTTATTTAATATCTCAGGAGTATCCTCCAGCTCCACCTGGTGAATCTGGACATCCTGTCTGGTAGTAAAATGAACAAAACCCGCCCCATATTCATTACTCAATTCGGCCAAACGGGCCAGCTGTTCTCTAAAAATGACTCCTCCGGGCAAACGTACCCGAACCATATATTTATCCTTAATCTGACCTTCCTGTCCACGCTGCCCGTATACCCCCATTGGGACCCGATATCCTTTCAGCCTCTGCAGGGAAAGATCACCATTAAGATAATGATCTATATGTTCAGCATAACGGGCTGTATCTTCTTTAATTAATTCCGGGACGGTATAAACCGGCTCTGTTCTGGACATCATAATCACCCTTTGGTTTTAGTTATTTCTTTTACGGAAAATATCCGGGCTATTGCACTGCCCATTAATAAAAATACTTTATACCATAATAATCTATTTTTTCTACATTTCCTGTACAAATCCTTCTTTTAATTTTTCTACCAGCTGTGATGTGATAATTTATAAATCAATATTAACTACATATTCTTATAGGATTACTAGACTTTGAATTATAATATAACAATAAATATCTGCTGTCAAGAGTTAATTAAAAAAATACCGCTCCATCTTTTATTATATAGTTTAAAAAATATATTGTATTTATACTGTATTTCTGAAATTATCATTAATTCAATAAATTTTTCCCGCTTCAAAATCTATATTAACCTTTTCTGTCCACATCAATTTTACAGAAACATTTTCTTTGTCAACACTTACCTCTAAAGGCAGGAATTTATATTCTGAATTATGATATTCCTCCCCATCCCAGCGGTCACCGACATAAAGATATCCAGTATTTGCTCCTTCTATTTCAATTATGTAAGTGGGTTGTGTATCATAAGTTGTTTCATCCCCTAAATCAAAAAGTTCAGACCAGTCTCCTTCCAGATCAGCTGTATAACCATATTTCCCCTGGTTGGGTGTCCAGCCAGTACAGCCCGATGTTACTAAAATATAATACTGTCCTCTTTTAATTAAAGCTGGAGCCTCCCGATATTTATTTATCCATATTTTGTTTACAGTATCCTCTATATTTAAATAATCATCAGTTAATTTATAAATGTGGAGGTCGGCATTATTTCTGGCAGCGGAAATAAAATAAGCTGTTCCATCTTCATCTTTAAATAATGTACAATCCCGAGACATATAATTCTGGGGCCGAAAACTGCCCAGATAAGTGTAATCTCCATCTACAGTATCACTGACAGCAACAGCAGCCCTAGCACAGCTATAATCCCGGCCATTTTCATAATGCATCCACATTACATATTTCCTGGTTTTTTCATTATATAACACTTTGGGCCGTTCAATAGTTGCCCCACAATCAAACTTCTTATCAGCATCATCAAATGGATTTAGATCCAGATCCGTATCAATGTAATGTTTTTCAGTAGGTGAAGTTAATGTTAAAACATCATTCCTATATTCCCAGTTTTTTAAATCCCGGGAACGGTAACAGGTAACCTTTTTTATGCCCAACCTGTTTTCACCAAACCAGTAAAAATAATCATCTTTTTTTATAAATCCTCCCCCATGGGCCTCAACTTTTTTATTTCTATCATCTTTAATTATTTTGTTGTTGTTTATCTTTGTTTCCAATTGAATTCCTCCTCTGCTATTTTATATACTTTAAAAACTATCAAAAAATGCCAGGTAAAAATCAAAAATGGTTTTATCCTACAATACCTGTCCGTTCTACACTTTCAATAAAATAACGCTGCATAAAAGCAAACATTAAAATGAGAGGAGACATAAATAAAATCATACCTGCATTTTCCAGTAAAGTAATAATACTCCAGGAATATGCATAACCCGAATCCTGTAAATATCTAAAAGCAAAATTCTGAAGTTCATGTGACAAATAGCCACTTACATTTCTAATATATAGATTTAAATAAAACACATCATTCCACTGCCAGACAAAGGAAAATATAAAAATTATTACTATTGCTGGCAGGGCACCGGGCAGCATTATCTGTAAAAAAGTTCTCAAAGATCCGGCTCCATCAACATAAGCTGCTTCCTCAAGAGTATCAGGCATCCCCTTGAAAAATTGCCTCATTATATAAATGTATAATCCATTTTTTAATCCCATCCCTGTGAGCCCGGTTAAAACAAAAGGCCAGTAAGTTCCAATTAAGTTAATACCCCCCTCACCAAAAATGCCAAATAATTCAAAAAAACGAAAGTTGAGATACATAGGTATCATAATCAATTGTGGGGGGACAATTAATGTTAGTAACACCAGAATAAATAAAAGATTTTTACCCTTAAAATCAAATCGTCCAAAGCCATAACCGATTACTGTACACGAGATCACCTGTAGAAAGGTAACCAAAACTGTTAAAGTCAACGAATTTATTAAAGCCGAGGGAAACTTCATAGAATCCCAGGCCACTCTATAATGATCAAGAGTAAAATTCCTGGGAATCCAATTTACAGCTGCATCATAAATATCCTGATAGGCCATTATCGAGCCCGATATTTTAATCAAAAAGGGATAAAGAATAAGAAAAGAAAGACCAATAATCAGGATCCCTCTAACAATTTTCCAGGTAAAATTACCCAATGTGTTTTTATTAAATACCTTTGCAATATTCAAGCTAAAATCACCAATCCTTTCTACCGAATTAAGCCCTCTTTCTGCTATTTTTTAAAAAGCAAATATACTATTCCATATAAAAAACATATCTTGATACAAGTCCTACCGCAATCAGTAATATTAAAATAACAACCAAAAAATAAATCATAGACATAGCAACACTTTCACCATAAGTTCCCCCACCCCAGGCATAATCCTGCATATAAATAACCATGGGGTTTTTCAGTGATGTTAAGGAATCTACAATTATATATATAATATTGGTTAAAAATAGAGGGCTTAGCAGAGGAAAAGTAATTAACCAGAATTTTTCCCAGCCCGTGCTTCCTTCTACCTCAGCAACCTCGTATAATTCCCGGGGTATGGATTGTAGTCCGGCTAAAAATATTAAAATAGGAATTGCAGAAGCACTGATAATATCAGGGACCACAGCCACTATCTCTAAAATATAATCAATATATTGTTCGGGAAGAAACATCTCATCCAGCAAAGTTGCCAGAAAATCGCCCCCGATCATGAATCCCGCATCTGTCACATAAGCCTGGTGCATTTCATTGGCTTCTTCCATTTGATATATGATTCCAGAAGCCAGAATTACCGGTAAAAAGAAGATAATACGAGCCAAAATCCGGCCTCTGAATTTTTGATTCAATAAAACAGCTATAAAAAAACTGAATAATATGATAGCCGGTATATAACTTAACATCTGGACAGTTGTTTCAATTAATGTCGGCGAAAAATTGGGATTCACAAATAAAGCATGCCGGAAGTTTTCAATACCTACAAATTCAAGAGCATAACCGGAAGCAGTAACACTGAGATCATTTAAACTAAATATAATTGCCTGATAAAAGGGATAAGCAAAAAATGCTATAAAACCAATTATAAAAGGCATGACATATAAATAACCCTTTAGACTCTTTTTTTGTTTTAAAGAAAGAGAAAAATTAAATAAATCTTTCATTATAAATTACACCTCCCGGCTAAAAATAATAATATTTTTCTTCTTGATCTTCTACAATAACCTTCTGTTCATTATAATTAACCTTGATTTTAATACCATTTTCATAAGTGGTCTGAAAAACTCCATTTTCCAGTTTTGCATGATTGATTATCCTTTGATTTCTAACTTCTGATAAAATCTTATTTGATGTATGATAATAATCAACTATCTTATCCTGCCAGTTGTTAAAATTAATACTGTAAAAATCACTAAATAAAGTTTCTTTTAACCACTCCGCCGGATCATGGGCAACTTTAAAATAAGGAGCAGCTCCCACTTCAATGTACTGTAAACAGGCTTTTTCATAATCCGAAGTCAGGTTCAAGGGCTCTCCAGTAAAATCAATCAAACCATGTAAAGCAATTTGATAAAATGGAATATCCTGATCAACTGATTTAAAGCCGGAAGTTGTTAAAGGTATATTTTTTATATGATGCAAGTTTTCTAGTGTATAAGCATTCCCCAGATTACTGATAATTTCTAAATCATTCTCTTTAATATTTTTAATTTGTTCTTTGTTTATATTTGCTGCTCTAGTGCGATCAACATGTTCTTTATTATTCAAATCAGAATAAAGCTTTTCTCCCAGATGTCTTAATGACAAACCTGAGATGTTATACTGATTATAATCTTTCATGAAATTACTAACAATATCTTCCAGGCGGGTAGGTGATATCAGGTATCTTTCTGTATCAGGAATTGGGCTGCGGTTTACTTTATTATAATCATATATTGTAAGTGGATCCTGGTCCAGTATATAGGCAGCATCTCTGTTGGGTCTAAAGCCATCCAGAAAATTATTTTCATAAATACTTAAAAACGACACTTCTGGAAAAAAATTAATCCTGTTTTCACTTAAAAACTCAGCAAATTCCTTGAAATCTTCTTTACCGCCAACAGTGCTGTCAAACTTTATATTTTTTGGGTAGTCATGCCAGATACCGCCTTTTAACCAGCCAATATAACTTAGATTAATATTTTCTAAACCATTTTCCATTATCTGAGATACAAGAACTTCAGATTGGCCGTAATCGGTCAGAGGAGTAACAACATCCCGGGGCACTCCCAGAACGGGCTGTCTTTTTAAAACATTGCCAACTATATCCAAATATAGTGGTATTTGATTATTCTCGCCATTGTCCTCTGGTTTTAAATCAAATTTACTTTCCAGGTAATCACCATAATGTCTGGCCAGTTCAGCATAACTGCTGTTTTTTTCACTAAAAAAACTGTAACGTATTTTGATGTTTTCCTCTATAATTTTCTCCTGATATAATTCTAATTCTCCAAAGGCACCCAGTGAAACAGAATCACGGGCTAATATATTAAAGACTGGATAAACAACATTAAATGAATTATTTCTGCCTGCTTTGAAGGCATTAATACGGGCTACCGGGTCACCACTTTCTATAATAGCCATAAAAGATTTTTCTTCGGTAATTATGCCGTATACGGGGAAAACAGTCTGATTTACTATACGACTTTGGGCTTCTGGACTTGCAATCGTATAATCATTACCATATATTGGTGTGCCCAAATAACGATCACCCGTCAATTCTCCTGCTGAAAAGTTAATCAGACCACCGGAACCATCAGGAACCAGAATTTTACCCGAACTGTCTTTATACCGGGCACCAAAATACGGCATCATTTCAATTGAATGCAGGGGGTAAGTCCGTAGCTGATTTTCTTCATCATATACGTCACTTGGATATTCTATTTCATCGGTATTAACTGTTACAAGTAAATTTTTTTCCTCAAGACTGTATTCCAGGGGTACATAAAACACTTCAATATCCGGCTGGATAGGTTCCATATTGTAACCGAGCAGATCCTGATTTACCTCAAGGGCATTATATTCAGTCTGTGATCTCAGATCTTCAATTAGATCATTCTCAATAAATGGCGGCATCTGTTCTTTGAAATATACAGGATTATCTATAAAATGCTCCAGATGTTCTCGAGTAACATCCCTACGATCCTCTAAATCTTCACGGAATTCTGCGAATTTATCCAGAAAATCACCTATAAAACTCCCGGAGGCAATTGTTCCTTGATCCGGATGTTTCACAATCAAATCACCAAAAAGCTCCTGTTCATCTATGGCAGTTACCTCGGGCAGCTTTTCATCTTCTCTTCGCAAAGTGACATTGACCAGAACAAAATTATCTTCAAACTGACTTCGAGTCCTAGAATCCATTTCTTCCAGGATAAGACTTTGAAATCTGTCCTGGGCAACAAATTGAGGCATATGCTGTTCGGTGCGCCATTCTTCACCTATCTGGTAATCAATTTTAACCCCATTTTCAATAAGCTTAATCTCAAATAGTTCTGCTTCTATACTGTGGTTAAAATTATCTCTTGTTCTATTAAAATCAGTTTCCCTATCAAACACTATTCTGAATTGAGAATTTAATCTTGATTTCACATTTCCCGTGGCAATCTGTTCTTTTTCATCGATATTTAAGGGATTACTAAACCATATATTACCATCCTGTTTTGTTTCAACAGCAATTTGAGTGGTCTTTTTATTTAAATAAAGGGCAAGATGTCTGTTTTCTGCCACTACATCCATCTCCTGGAGATACTCTTCCATACTGTTTTCTTCAGCTAAAACAGATACCGGAAGAGAAAATAATATAAAAATAATGAATGACAAAATAAAGCATAATAAATATTTGCTCATGCTTACCTCCCTGTTTTTCCTGTTTATCCTTGCTTATCTAATAAAAACTTCCCTGTAGACTGAATTTCCAAATCCAATAAGCATATTAATTAAATTTAAAAATAACAAAAACAAAAATAAACTCATCCCAATTCCTACCATTATGAAAACACAGGTAATAACAGTTTTTGTTAAACTATATTCGTGTATTACAATTGTCCCTGTAAATATTAACAGAAGAGTCCAGATAATAGAAACTATAATAAAAAACCAATAAAATGCTCCTTCATTTAATGTTAAATAATGTCCAATTATTGTAAGGGGAATAATTATTAAAATGATCGGTAATAAAGAATATGCTGTAGCATTGTATATATCTTTGATAGTTCCTTTTCCTTCCATCAAGGTAGTAAAAGACCAGTTGACAATACACCATAAGAAAAAAGGCACTAATATATTGGCCATTTCCTGATATATGTTTATATTGGTAACACTCCATTCTCTAAAAACAAAGGCACTGTATTGTCTGAAAAATAAATATGTGATAATTGTCCCGATTAAAATTATTGTAGCAGCAGGTGTAGTTTTTCCCCTTTCATTTTTTAAATCCCAGAAACCACCAAAAGGATGAAAAATAACATATAAACCAAACTTAAGATCAGCCAGTATTTTCAATAATGTATTATAGCCCTTGATTTTTTTTAATCTTTTGTTTGCAGCAGATTTCAGGCTGCTTTTTCTGGAAATGCTGCTGTTTTTTAATGTTTTAATTCCTATACCTGCAAATAATAAAAATAAAAAAGAATAAATTGCTAAATTAAAATTTTCTCTTAGAACCTCCTGACGATAATAGGTAAATACATTGGAATAAAGGGAACGATCTTCAGCCATTTCTGACATCAGCATCGCAGTTTGATAGGCATCATCTCTAAAATTAGCTAAAGCAAGGCCCCGGTAGGCCAGGGAATAATTATTATTTTGATTTAATACATTTTGCCAGTTATTAACCGCCTGTTCATATCTTCCCTGTTCATAATTTAAAAGAGCCTGATGTATCATAGAAGCATATTCAGTTCTCCGGAATATTGTCAGATCATTTTCTCTTCTATCTAAAACCAGCATTTTGTTATTAAATTCAGCAATAGCTGCTGGTCTTATAAATAATCCCAGCTGTTCTCCATACCCTCCAAATATATAAAGTAAATTTCCCTGCCTATCATAGGTATATAAACGACCTGTGTTGCCGCATAAAACTGTATATATATCATTTTCCCGGGCAATTATGTCAACAAATCGATTATAAAAATCTTCTTCATCTTCATATTCTCTTAAATCACCTATTACCGGATGAAAGCCACCCCTTCTTAAACGGTCAACTCCTGCAGGATTTAATCTTTTTACAATTTCATCATCGGCATAATAACGACGGGGATTTATTGCATACACAAAACCCTCACTATCCACATCTAAATTTAGAAATTCTATTGGCAAATAAAGAGTTCTTCTCTGCCGCTGTTCTTCAGTTGCAATCGTATGCCAGAATAAATCAAAAAGATCGGGAGAGACGTAAGGAGCACCGATAAAGCCTTCAAAAGTACCCCCGGGATCAAATTTCATTATTCCATCATATGTGGCCCGGGCCACAGCATACACACTGCCATAACTGTCAACTCCTATTTTTTCTGGATAAAATATATAATCAGAACTTATAACCCCCTCTGCATCCTGTTCTGGCTTTTCAATTATATTAATAACCTCCGGCTCTTTATAACTCTTTAAAACCACTATCCGGTTGTTTTCTGTATCGGCAATATAAATATTTTCCTGATCGGTTACAAAAATTCCTCGAGGTGAATCAAAATTGTGTACCTGATCATTATGAATAATTTCATCGATAATTTCAATAACATCATATTTTTCATTAATAACAATTATTCGATTGTTCCCGGAATCCATCAGATACAATTTATTATCCTGAACATGTAAATCCCGGGGGTTACTTAGCTCATTAACCCCCAGTTCATCACCTGTTATTCTTGACACAGGTAAATAGGCGGGAGGAGCACTAATAACCTCCCCATCATAATTATAAGTATAACTGTTATAGGGAACAAAAGAAGCGTTTATAACAGGTGTGCAAATAATCAAAACCATAAAAATTAAGGATAAAATTTTTTTCAAAATAGTCTCCCTCCAAATCAAAATCCCGGGGATAAAGACATATTTATATCCCACCGGCAGAAAATAAATATATAAAACAATGCACTTAAGTTGTGACTCAAAAATGTCCTGTGGTATATGCAATCATAAAAAATAAAAAAAGAAGGATAATTTTAGAAAAACAATTATCCTTCTTTTTTGTGGTTCCTACATTTTACATTTCATCAAGATGAGTCTGAATTACATCATAATACTCATCAACTAATGCTCCGGGGCTCCTTTCCAGAGATAATAAATCTCCCATGAAATCATGGCCCATATTGAAAATATCTTCTCCCATTGTAGTTGGGGAAACGAACTTAGGTATACTTATGTTCTCTAATCCATATACCATATTATCCACCGATTCCCGATCTCTAACCAGCATGCTTGCTCCTGCCCAAAATTTATCAGCAAGTTCTTCCAGAGGCACATACTCTGTACTGTCTTTATACAGTTCCCGGATCAAAGCCATTAAAGCTTCGGGATCATGATCAGTTGTTGCCGGAATAGCCCAGCTCCAGATATGCATAGGAGGTTTAGGGGCAACATGTTGGTCGGCATTTGGTCCTTTTGGGAAAGGAACAATACCAAAATCATCTTCCATATTATCATTAATGGCTCCTAGGGTCCACGGCCTGAAATTAAGCATAAGAGATTTGCCGTTTATTAGATGATCATGACCACCTTCCCACTGCATAGGGGCAACAACACCTTCATCAACTTTTCTCTGCAAAAATTCCATAGCTTCAATAGCTTCCGGCTCATTAAGTACCAGTTCTAAATTGCCATCTACTTCCCTTATAATTTCAGCATCATTGGTTAGAATCCACTTAATAGCTCTCTCTCTATCTCCTTCCCAGCGGGCATACCCGGAAAAACCCCACTGATCTATTTCTCCATCACCGGTAGTATCCTGAGTTGCATCAATGGCAACATCCAGAAAGGTATCCCAGGTCCATTCACCGGCTTCATAAAGATCGTATAAATTGGGCAGGCCCTGTTCTTCAAACTTGGTTTTATTCCAGGCAATCAATGACATATTGGGGGCTGCATATTCATCATGGTATAGGCTGTAAACATTTTCCGGCTCTACATTGAAGAAATATTTTTGACCATCAAATCTAAAAATTTCTGGAGCATCAATTAACTTATCTAAAACACCTTTTTCATAAGAAAAATGATCCAGGGGGTAGAAAAACCCTTCAGCAGCATACTGATATGATTGAATTGTATCTACTTTGTAAATAGAATTCCCTTCACCAGCTAAAACACTTGATTCCAGGTCTTCAGTAACCTCTCCGTGATCCCAGTGAGCAGTAACAAATTCTATATCCACATTGAAAAGAGCTTCAATCTCTGCCACATGTTCTTCATCTACAGGCCCCTCAAACTCATTATCAATATTGTGCCCGACAAGTCTTAAGGTTGCTCCTCCCAGATCATATTGACCGGCAAAAGCAAAACTAGACATAAACAAAACAGCCAGCATCACAAACAGCAATAAACTTAATCTTTTCATTTTTCTCCTCCTTTTTATTTTAATGCAGGTATTAAGAATATAATTTTTACCTGCTATATTAACCTATATAATATTTTGAAAATTCATGTCAGCAAAATTATTTGTAATAATTTGATGGAAGGCAAAAGTATAACATTACACTTGAATAAAGAAGCAATTTTCAAAAAGTATACTTATTAAATTATTTAATTTTCAAAAACAGCAGTAGATTCTCTTTTGATTAACTGAGGGGGATAAATTATCAGCTGGTTTTCAGGAATGTCATCATTTAATTTGTTTTTGATAATTTCTGCAGCCTTTAATCCCACTTTTTTCTTGGAAATTCTAACTGAAGTTAAAGGGGGGTTGTAATATTTAGAAAAATCAGTATTATCATTACCACCAATAGAAATATCCTCCGGAATTTTGAAACCTTCTTTTATGAGCGTAGATGCAGCACCAATGGCAACTTCATCATTAATACAAACTATCCCGGTAGGCTTTTCTGATAATTCAATTATTTCCTTGCCAATATTCAAACCCGCTTCAAACAAATCATAAGGACCCAAAAATAAAAAATCGTTATTGATTGGTATCTTAAATTCCTTCATTGCCTGCAAAAAGCCCTGATACCTTTGAAATTCATTGCCTATATATCCTATTTTTTTATGCCCCAGCTCAATTATATGTTTGGTTAACTGATAACCACCCTCCTGTAAATCACATCTAACAATAGAACCAGCTTTAGTCAACTCCACCTGATGGTTACCAATAAAAACAAGGGGTATCTGCTTTCCCAATTCTTTAAATTCATCTATATGTTCTAAAAAAGCCCATACAAAAACCGCACCATCTACTTCCCCACTTTTAAAAGCTTTTATATGTTTAAATTCTTCTTCAATATTATCTTTGCTGTACAGAGAAACCCTATAATCTTCTTGAATCCCATCTTTTATAGCCTGAGTAAGTTCAGAGTAATAAAAATTATTTAAATAAGGAACAACCACCCCAATTGTCTTTGTTTTCTGATTAACAAGAGCCTGAGCCCTATAATTGGGTACATAATTAAGCTCGTCAGCTATTTTTTTTATTTTTCTTTTTGTATCTATATTGATTTCAGCATTATCACTTAAGGCCTTGGAGACTGTGGAAACATGGACACCGGCTTTTTTTGCAATATCTTTTAGGCTTACTGCCATCTATATCAAATCCTCTTTAATAAAAACGAAAACGTTTGAGATTTTAATTAAAAAAATATTCTTTTTGTTTATGTTTATTATATTATATATTTTTTTTACTGTCAATAATTTTTGTATTTTTTCCAAATTTGTTCTGAAAAAGTGTTCCAGGAAAAACATAATCGATGTTTTTATTGTGATATTAGTCTGGCTGCACCAGACATAGAAGAGTATTAAAAATGCCTTCTGCAGTATGCTTTTCAGCTGCAGCCTGAACATTATATCCCGACTTTTGAGCCCGGTCGGCAGTCACCGGACCAATACAAACTGCTGGAATATTTCCCGGATAACCTTCTCCCGGAGTTATTATGCGGGACAGAGATTCTACAGTAGAAGGGCTTGTAAACAGCAGATAATCAATCTTTCTTTCTTTTATATGAGAAATAAATGCCTCTAAATCAAGATCCGGATATATAGTATCATAAATAGGCCATTCGGTGACCGAAAACCCTGCTTTATTCAGGGAAGTAATTAAGGAGGATTTTCCTTTCCGGGAGCGGAGAAACAAAACAGGTGGCCGCTTTTCCAGCTCAGACATCATTTTAATCAGACCCTGCCCACTGTATTCTTCAGGTATTAGATCAGGATATATATGATACTCCTCTAAAATATTTACAACAGAAGGCCCCAGGGCAGCAATTTTAAAATGATTCAGACAGCGCAGATCAATTTTTTCTTTATGCAAATACTGCAGAAAATATTCCACCCCCCGGGAACTGCTGAAAACCAGAAGTGAATATTTTTGCAAGTTTTCTTGTAAGTTTTCAGTTAACTTTTGATCTCCGGGCTCAGATAAAGGACCTTTAAATTCCAGCAGAGGAAAATGAAAACTTTCTCCCCCGGCCTGTTCGATTAAACTATCCAGTTTCTTTTGAGCTGCCGGACGAGGGTTAAAAATTCTTTTTCCTTTCAGGGGAGGTGATTGCTTAATTAAACCGTTCAATTCCTTCCCGATTTTTGCCACTCTGCCCACTACCAGAACCGCCGGATTTTTAAGCTGTTTTTGCTGTACTTTTTCCAAAAGATCATCCAGACAGCCAATAACAGCCCCCTGGGCAGCAGTAGTTCCCTGTTGAACAAAAGCTGCTGGATATTGAGCTCTCAGGCCTGCCCGCTGGAGTCCATTAAGAATAGTTTCCAGATTCCGGAAAGCCATCATAAAAATTAGAGTCCCCTCACCTTGAACCAGCTGAACCAGAAGGTTAAAATCAATCCGGTCCGGATCATGTCCGGTGAGTACATAAAAAGAAGAACTAATACCCCGATGGGTTAGGGGAATTTCAGCCGCTTCTGCTGCAGCTATCGCTGATGTTATACCCGGAACAAGCTCCACCTTAATTCCTTTTTCTCTAAGAAAATGGGCTTCTTCTGCCCCCCGGCCCAGAACACAGGGGTCCCCACCTTTCAGCCGGACCACAGTTTTACCCTCGAGAGCTGCCCGGTAAAGACACTGATTTATTTCTTCCTGAGTGGATCTGTGAGCTCCAGGTTTTTTCCCCACATAAACTTTCTCCGCCTGAGGGCTGTACAATAAAGGTAAGGACGGATCAATTAGCCGATCATAAAAAACTATATCCGCCTGCTGAAGAAGCTCATAACCTCTCAGAGATATCAACCTGCGGTCTCCGGGACCGGCTCCCACCAGATAAACCGAACCCACTTTCTGTTTTCTTTTCTGGTCTTGAGAACTGTCCGAACCTTTTTCCTTAGAATTGAAATACTGAGAATCAGAATCTTTATTCTGCTGTATACTGCCACTGTTTACTCGCTCCATAGCCGCCCCTCTTTCAGTTTTGTTGTTGATAATATTTTTGAACCTGTTTTAAGTTGACTTTCTTCAGCTGTCCTTCAATTTTATCTGCCAGCCTGTATCCCAGACTGGAGGCTGCTTTTTTTCGATTAGAATACTCATCAGAAGTTATTTCTGCCTTGATTTCTTCTGTAATATAAATTTTCTCCGGTTCAAAGGCCAGAAACCCCCTGATCTGAAGGATAGCCTTATCCGCTGCACTGAAACGGGCATAGACCCCCAAGGGCAGCTGACAGCTTCCGCCCAGCTTTTCCATAAAGGACCTTTCGGCAAGACTAATAATTTGGACCTGTTTATCATTTAATTTCCTCAGCCTCTTTTTGAGATCTTTACGCTCCCTTAATATCTCGATAACCAGAGTTCCCTGACCGGCAGCCGGTACATTTTTTTTCAGAGAAAGATGCTGATCTATTATCTTTTTTTTGTCCATCCGCCACAGGCCGGCAGCTGCCAGAATGAGGCCATCCAGTTTTTGATTTTTCATCTTTTCCAGTCTGGTATCCACATTACCGCGAATTTCGGTAACATTTATGTCCGGGAAAAAACGCTGAATCTGGGCTCGCCGCCGGGCACTTCCGGTACCAAGTACTGCTCCCGGAGCCAGATCAGCAAGTGATTTAACATTTCGTCCCACAAATACATCTTCCGGCCGGGAGCGAACAGGGAAACAGACAAGTTCAAATAAAGAGTTTATCTTCGGTGGAACATCCTTCAGGCTGTGTACGGCCAGATCAATCTTATTTTTATGCAGAGCCTGTTCTAATTCTTTAATAAACAAACCTTTACCTTCAATTTCAGTGATCGATTTATTTACTTGCCGATCTCCACTGGTAGTAACCGGACAAATCTCCAGTTTCAAATCCGGATAATATTTTGAGATTTTTTGAGCCACCATTTCTGTCTGGGCCCGCGCCAGCTGGCTGTTTCTGGTACCAATTATTAACTTTCCCATCGGCTGACTCCTCTCCTGAATATAAAATAATTAGAGGTCGGTTTTTTAAATTCTTTAAACAATATAATTTTTAGTTTCTTCAAGCAATATTCTTATAGTTTCTTTAGTTTTTAAAACAATATTTATTTAGTTCACCTCCATAACAGCTGGTAAGTTTTAAATATATGCTCCTGTCAGCTGATATAAACACTGCACTACCCCTCCCTTTGATAAACTTTTATTTTTCAATCTCCATCGGGGAAAGAAAATAATTTCTGTACAAAATCCTGAGGTATTTCATATTCTTTTTCTGCAGCCATATTTTTCAAGTTTAATATCACCCGCTTAAATAATTTATCACTCAGACGCCCGGCAAATTCTTTATATTCATTCCGTTCTTTTTTGCTTAATTCACTGTATTGAGCCCGAGCAGCAACTTCTTTCTGCACAATTTTTTTATTCTGCCGGGAAATATTCTTGATTAAAGGAACTACCTTCTGCCACTGCAGCCATTCCTTTATTTCATCCAGTTCTTCAGTTATTATCCTCCGGGCCGCAGGAATCTGTTCCTGACGAAGCTTTAGATTATATTGAATAATTTCACTTAAATCATCCAGATTCATCAGCTGCAGGTTCTCTTTATTCTGCAGCCGGGGATCTATATCCCGGGGTACTCCCAGGTCAATCAATTCTTTTTTGCCATCAGCATCACTTAAAGCTGATTTTTCGAGGATATAATGAGGAGCTGAAGTAGCACTGATGATTATATCCGCCCTTTGGGCAGCAGCCTCCAGTTGTTGATAACTAACAGGTTCTACTTCGGGATATTGTTCACCAATTTTTACCACCTTACCGTGAGTCCGGTTGGTGGCGGTTATCTGTTTAACTCCCTGTTCAGTCAGAATATCCAGAACTATACGGCTCATTTTCCCGGTCCCAATAATTAAAAAGCTCATTTCTTTGAGCTCGTATTTATCCTCTAAATAACTTACGGCTACTGAGCTCAAAGATAAATTTTCCCGGGCCAGCTCCGTTTCACTCCGAACTCTTTTACCACAGGATAAGGCCGCACAGCAGGCCCGGTCTAAATATTTTTGTACTGTCTCCTGTTCTATACCCCGCTGATGGGCCTTTTTTAGCTGTCCCAAAATCTGGTTTTCACCAAGTACCTGAGATCTAAGTCCGGCCGCCACAAAAAAAAGATGTTTTAGAACCTCCTGACCACCGGTAAACTTAAAGTGTTTTTCAGCCAGCCCGGGCTTTCTATTAAAAATATGGTCAATAATTTTCAGCAATTTATTATAAATCTCTTCTGCAGGCTCCTCTGTAAAAGAGTTTTCTGAATTAAAAACAGTATATATCTCTGTACGGTTACAGGTAGACAAAACCATTGATTCCTGAAGAATTTTTAATTTTTTGACCCTTCGATAAAATTCGTCATACTGGCTTTGATTAAATCTAAATTTTTCTCTTATTTTTAGAGGAGTATCTTCAAAATCAAAACCCAGCAAAAAATACTCCATCAACTCACCTCACATGAAAAATCAATATTTTGATATATTATTTTTTATCCGAAAGTATCTGCAGGTATTTTTCGGCAAAATAACTAATTATTATATCAGCTCCAGCCCTCCTGATTGCAGTAAAAACCTCATGTACCATTTCTTCTTCATTACAGATACCTGCTTTTGCAGCCTGCTTTATCATACTGTACTCACCACTAACACTATAAGCAGCCAGGGGAAGATTGCTCTGGCTGTCAATCTCTTTGATTATGTCCAGATAAGCCAGGGCCGGTTTAACCATCAAAATATCGGCCCCCTCCTGAATATCAAGTTCAGCCTCAATAGATGCTTCCTGACTGCGGCTGTAATCCATTTGATAGGATGAGCGATCACCATGTTCAGGAGCTGAATCAGCAGCATAACGAAAAGGACCATAAAAAGAAGAAGCATATTTAACACTATAACTCATAATAACTGTATTTGTAAAGCCCTCTTCTTCCAGGGCCCTGCGGATAAACCCAATTCGATAATCCATCATATCGGAAGGAGCAATAATATCGGCTCCTGCCCGGGTATGAGTTAAGGCCATCCGGGCCAGATATTCCAGAGTTTCATCATTTTTAACCTCTCCCCCGGAGTCCATTATTCCACAGTGACCATGGTCTGTATAGGCACACAGACATACATCAGTACCTACCACAAGTTCAGGATAATTATCTTTGATTTTTTTTACTGCCCGGGGCACAACCCCTTCCGGATCGCGTGACTGACTGGCTTCAGCATCCTTCTGGTTTTCTTCAGGTACTCCAAAAAGCAGCACTGCATTTAATCCCCGGGCCACCGGTTCTTTTAAATATTCCACCACCCGATCTACAGATAAATGATAACAATCCGGTAAGGCCGTAATCTCTTCTTTTATGTCCTCCCCGGGAACCAGAAACAGGGGCAGAATTAAATCTTCAGCCTTAATTTTTATATCACTAACCATCCGGCGCAGCCCTTCTTTTTTTCTCAGTCTTCGCGGACGGTATTCCATATCTTATTCCTCCCTTATTTTGATTAAATCTCCCAGTTTAATTAGAATCTTTCTTCTCAGCTCAGGGTCCCTAACCCCCTCTTTAATTAAGGCCCTTATTTCACCGGCTTCTGCCAGCTGTCTTTCGGTTTCTTCCGGCAGTGACTGCTCCAGCTCCCTCCTGAGGCGGGCTGCCAGAGCCGGGCTNTGACCACCACTGCTTATGGCAATCTGCAGCTGCCCCCTGGAGACCACAGCCGGCATGATAAAATCACACATCTCCTGATGGTCCACAACATTAACCAATGCATCGACTTTCCGGGCATGTCGAGCTATTTTTTCATTCAACTTTTCCTGATCTGTNGCNGCTATAACAACTTTTTTGTTCTGACAGAAATAAGGTTGATATTCCTTTTTGTATAACTGTAAATTTTTATAAAATCCAAATTCCGGTATAAAGGAAGGACTGACCACGACAACTCGAGCCCGGGAACATAACAGCTGTCTGCTTTTACGCAGGGCTACCGGTCCTCCCCCCACCACCAGACATTCTTTTCCTTTCAAATCCAAAAAAATGGGAAAATACAACATATTTCCTCCTAACAGCTGCTGTCCTGATCTGTGCTGTCAAATCTCCCTGAGAACCTTCCTGTATTTTTCTAAAGTATAATCCAGCTGTTCACGTTCATGATACAGAGACAGAAAAGAAGACTCAAAAACCGAAGGAGCCAGATAAATTCCTTCAGCCAGCATTTTTTTAAAATATTTTCGGAATAACTCCCGGTCCACCTGCTTTACTTCCTGCCGGGAATAAACCTTTTGCTCAGTAAAAAACAGACTGAATAGTCCGGGTAAAGAGTGGATTTGTACCGGGATATCCTTTACAGAAGCTATTTTTTTCATCTGTTCGGTCAGATAATCCGTTCTGGAGGAAAGTTCTTCATAAACTTCATCTTTACGGAGTAGATTTAGTGTGGCCTTACCGGCAGCCATAGCCAGGGGATTTCCTGAAAGAGTCCCTGCCTGATAAACCGCCCCTTCAGGGGCAATCTCAGACATCACTGAACTATTTCCTCCAAAGGCACCTACAGGTAGGCCCCCGCCGATAATTTTACCCAAACAGGTTAGATCAGGCTGGATATCATAAAGCTCCTGTACTCCACCCCGGGCAACCCGGAAACCGGTAATCACTTCATCAAAGATTAGAAGACTGTCCCGGTCTTTTGTTATGTCCCGCAAAAACTGCAGATAACCATCACGGGGCAGAATCACTCCCATATTCGCGGGTACCGGTTCCAGCAGAACAGCTGCTATATCATTATTAAATTCAGTAAAAGCCTCCTTTACTGCCTGCCGGTCATTGTAAGGAACCGAAATAGTCTCCCCGGCATAGGATGCAGGTACCCCGGGGCTACCGGGAATTGAAAGTTCAGCCGGTCCGGAGCCCGCTTCCACCAGCAGACCATCACTGTGCCCGTGATAACAGCCGGTCATTTTTATTATTTTATCCTTACCCGTATATCCCCGGGCCAGACGAACGGCACTCATCACGGATTCTGTTCCGGAATTGACCATTCTTACTTTATCAATACCGGGCACCATTTCCACAATCATTCGGGCCAGATCAATTTCCAGTTCTGCCGGAGCTCCAAAACTGGTCCCTTTAGCAGCTGTCTCACGTACTGCCTGCAGTACTTTCGGATGGGCATGTCCGACAATCAAAGGTCCCCAGGACAGAACATAATCCAGATATTTATTACCTTCAACATCATATATCCAGACACCTTCACCCTTTTTTATAAACGGAGGTGCAAAATCAAAATCACCATAAGAACGTACAGGGCTGTTAACGCCTCCGGGAATGTATTTTTTTGCTTTCTGAAATAGGTCTGCTGATTTTGTCACTATAAACCACCTTTCTCAAAAAATTATATAAAACTGTGACCTCTTTATCGCGAATATATAATACTGTTCATAAAATGTCAAATTGAAATACCCAATCACTTCTACAATAAAGTTGTAAATGTAAAGCTTTAAATGGCCTTTATATCAATAAAAAAAACAGAACCCCGGATTTTATACCGGAGTCCTAATTTGATCTGCTATTTTTTAAAAAAGCAAATAACTCTTTTTATGTCCCCAGTTCGTCAATCATCCGGTAAGGATAAATATCTGAAACCACACTAACTTCATCCAGCCGGTTCACATCTTCTTTATCAAGATACCAGTCAAAGCCGCCCAGATTATCTTCAAGCTGTTCCGGAGTTCTAGCTCCTATAATTACTGAATCCACATAGTCCTTGCACCGCAGCCAGTTCAGGGCAATCTGGGGATAAGTTTTATCATATTTTTCGGCCAGTTGATCCATAACCTCGATTATCCTCCAATTTTTTTCCTTATTACGGTGCTGCCATGATTCTTCATTTTCATCCGGGGTTACTGCAATTCTGCCCTCCTCTGGTTTCTGATCAGGTTCATACTTACCTGTCAAAAAACCTCCCCCCAGAGGGCCCCAGGGCACAAGCCCCAGTCCTTCTCTTTCAAACAGGGATATAAACTCACGATCAATATTTCTTTCTACCAGGCTGTACTGGTATTGAGCGGCAATAAATCTGCTGAAGTCTTTTCTCTCACTTAACTCCATGGCTTTCGCAAGCTGCCAGGCTTTAAAATTACTGACTCCAATATATTTTACTTTTCCGGAATCAATTAAATACTGTAGAGCCTGCATTGTTTCTTCTAAAGGGGTGACCGGATCCCACATATGCACATAATAAAGGTCAATAGAATCCACGCCCAGTCTTTTTAAACTTGCATCACAGCCTTCCAGAATATGTTTGCGGGACAGGCCCTTATGATTGGGCTTATCTCCGGTTGGGAAGCGTACTTTTGTGGCCAGAACCAGATCTTCTTTGTTTTTGTTTTTGATTGCCTCACCGACAATCTTCTCAGAAGCTCCTCCGGCATAAACATCAGCAGTGTCAATAAAATTTCCTCCGGCCTCCAGATAGTGATTAATCATCTGAATAGCCGTCTCCCTGTCTGTGCCGCGCTCATTTTCTTCCCCAAAAATCATGGTACCTAAAGAAACATCAGAGACCATCAAACCACTATTTCCCAGGTTGGTATATTTCATTTTGTAACCTCCCTATTTTATATGAATATAGTTTATTCTTTAATGTTATCAGTATATTGATTCTTCTGCAGTAAAAATCTTTACATTNTACCTGNTNCCCTTTTGCACTTTTCTCAGTTTTTAAATTTTATTAAAACCATATAAATCTTTATAATTCTTTTATTTACTGAGTATTATTCTGTATTATTTTTACTTATTTTTATAAATACTGCAGGGAAAAACAAAAAATATAATCCTGCTTTTTTTAAAAAAATTGACCTCAGGCTGTTTCCTTTATATACTATTGATAGGAAGTTATTGATAAGGACAAAATGTAAGGACAAAATGTTCTCCACTGACTATTCCATAACAAATCTATCTATTACAATTTTATATATTTTTTTGTTTGGTTAACTGATAACCGCTTTTTTATAGATTAAAGACTTAAAAAACCGGAGGTAAAATATGAACTTCAACTACAAAAAAATTATCTTACATATTATATTATTTTGTCTATTAAATTTATTTATATTAACTTTTATGCCCTCCACCACCGGGGCTGATAATCCTTATTTAATACTACATCTGGATGCAGTAAATTCAGAAATTTTTTTCCAGGAATTAAAGAAAGGAAACCTGCCAAATATTGAAAAAGCTTTTTCCGGAGGGGGAAAAATAGAACACGGTCTGACACTATTTCCGGGAGCCACACCGATGATTGTACCCCGGATGCCGCATGGTTATTCAACTGATGAATATCCCATGACCGGCTGGGAATATTATGATATAGAGGAAAAAAGATATATTACAGATCCGGAACCATTTATGAAAGTCATGAGTGAAGTTCCGCGCAGAAGCCGTTCTCTGTTTTTTCTGGGCTTTCCGGGATTGGATTTTTTTGCCAGGATGTCAATAAGAAACATCCCTTCTCTTCTGGAGAAATATAACGTGGTTGAATATTACTGGATGGCTACCGATATTACTGGTCATTTATTTGGAACTGAACGTTTTTATGATAGTCTATATCAGTTTGATAGGGCTGTGGGCTCACTGGCTCAAAATTATGACCTTTCTGAGGTTAATCTGATTCTGTACAGTGATCACGGTATGGTTATGGAAGATGTCTATACCTATGATGAAACAAAAGTGCTGGAGGACAAAATGGCAGAAAAAATAGAATACTATAAATATCCCAATTTATATTTACAGGAAGATGTATCACCCACAAAAATTGCTGAAAAAACTATAGGGGAAAATATTTTTGACCTTGTTTTCCTTAAAAAAGATCAAAATACGGTACTCGGGTTTTCGGAAGCTGGAAAATTTACCTTTACCAGACAGGGGGCCAAATATAAATATGAATATGAAGGAGAAGACTTTTTTTCTTACTATGAAGCCGGATATAAAGGCGATTTCTTAAACAGAGATCAGTGGTTATCCTTAACTAAAAATCTGAAATACCCGGGGGCGGTGCCCAATCTATATGATTTAACCATGAATCCTAACAGCGGTGATCTGGTGGTCGTGATTAATCCACCCCGGATTCCAGAAAATGTTTTCTATGTAGAGGGCAATCATTATGGTATCACAGCAGGAGACCTGAAGGTTCCTGTGCTGATGAAAGGACCTGATCTCAAAAATCTGTATGATCTGGAAACCATCTGGCTCCATGAACTTTATACTGAATATATTCCAGAAACAAGAAAAAATTTCACCAATCCCCGGAGAGAAAATCATTCTTTAGCTTTATATTTTCCCACTTCAGCGGATCCCAATTACGAACTTCAGGTTTCTTATTCCCCTGAATACCGACATCAGGCTGGCTTAAACTATAGCGATGAAAATCTAAAAATCTGGTATCACTATGATATATTCAGTTCCTTTCTTACCCGAATCTGGCTGGGCCCCTCTCTAAATATAAAAAACGGGAGATATGATTCGGGCCTATCCCTGCAGACTGAGTTCAAATTTGATAGTTTTGGGGCTCGTTTTAATCATGATTTTTTTGCGGAAACAAAATCTAGTATTTCCTTATTTTATGATCCTGGCTCCCGGCTGAGACTGCAGTTTACTGTACCTGACAAAATTGGCCTCCAGTTTCAGTTTTAACAAAACTTAATCTGACACCATTTCCACAGAAGTATCCCCTAAAGTTAACTCATTTTTAATTTCTAAATAATATAATTTAGAAAAAAAGAAAAAACTAATAAAAATCGGCAGTAATGTCCAGCGAAAAGAGCCCAGTAAACCTATATGATCGGCGATCCACCCAAATAAAGTAGGAGCCGCAGTAACCGACACCCCATCAATTAAAAAAGCTGCTCCCAGAACCTTACCTCTGCTGGACTGAGTACTAACAGTTGTTAACCAGGAATTTTGAGGAGTAAAAAATCCACCATGAGAGGCCCCCAGCATAATTACAAATATTAATACCAGCCCTGTCATATGCAGGTAGGTTATGCCCAGCATGGTCAAAATGGTAAGAATAGTGGATAAAGAAATTATCAGCAGTGGTGTCTTTTTGTCTGAAAACAAACCCCCTGAGAGGTTGCCTATTATACAGCCCGCAAAAAATAAAGCCATCAGCCAGGAAGTATCCCCTCCTCCATAACCCAGATAATCAGCTCCAAAAGTGGGTAAAAAGGACATGATAGCCCCAATGCCCAGGGCTCTAATACCGCGGCCCGCCAGAAAAGTTAAAATATGTATATTATCAACTTCTATCTCAGCTTCAATATTATAATCTATCTCTTCTTTTCTCATTTTTAAATAGGCAAAAGCCAACAGAAGTCCCGGAACAGCCAGAACAAGGCAGGTGTGCCGCCAGCCCCAGCTGTCTACAAAAAACCCAAATGTAATTGTACCTAAAATTATACCTCCAGCTCCTATTGATTCAAATACTCCAATCTGCAAAGCTCTAAATTTTGCTTCAGCTTCTTCACCAACCAAGGCGGTGGCCAGAGGATGAAAAGCAGCCACCCCAACAGCCATAATCATTAAACTAATCATCACTGTATAATATGTATTGGCTAACATCAAAGAAGCCATAAAAACCGAGGAAAATATAAATCCAGCTGAAATTATGGTCCTTTTATCATATTTATCCCCCAGATGACCGCAGATATAAGAAAAAAGAGAACGCATGCCAATATGGGTGGTTAGAATCAAACCTGACTGAAAATAATTTAAACCAAATTCATTTCTGATAAAGGGAATTAATAGGGGTAATATTAAAAAATAAATGTCATTATAAGCATGGCCTAAATAATGTAAAATAAAATCCTTTTTAAAATGTTTTATGAGATTCACTATTCTATTATGCCTCCAGATATAATTTTTAAAGCTCTGTTTTGCCAAAAAATAATATCAGTACTTCAGCTGAATTAATAAACTGCTGATCAGAAAAACACTGGACTATAAATATTTTTATATATGCTCAATTCCTGAACCCACAAATTCCTCAAGTTCATTCATTACCTCAAAGGGCAGTATTTTACCGATCCCGGCCATACTCTCCTCCAGCTGCTGTTTATTCCGGCAGCCAATTATGGGAATTACGTTGATATCCTGAGACAGCAGGTAACTGAGCACAATTTCAGTAATATTCATCTGATGTTTTTCGGCAATCTTTTCCAGTTTATTGAACAGCTGACGATTTTTCTCGGTATTATAAATACTGTTTTTTACTTTCTTCTGGTCTTCTTCTTTATCGGATTTCATCTTGGTGAAAAAACCCTGAGCCTGAGAAGTGTAAGGAACAGCCGCCAGACCGGTTTCTCTGTGCAGCTGGTGCATCTCTTGATCATATTTGACCAGAGTCTCATCATCAAGTTCACCCATATTATATATTCCTATATTCCACAGCATCTGATTGGCAACAAATCCGTGATATCCATTTTTTTTTGCATATTTCTGAGCAGCTCTTATTCTTTCAGTTGTCCAGTTGGAACAGGCATAATACCTTATTTTACCCTGAGCTGCAAAATCTTCCAGCATTTCAATGATTTCTGACACCGGTGTGTCCGGATCATCCCGGTGCAGATAATACAGATCTATATGATCTGTCTGCAGTGATTTTAAACTACCATCCAGATCCTCAGCAACCTCTTCATAGGACATACGTGGCTCTCTTTTAGATGAATGCCGGGGATGAGCACCTTTGGTGGCCAGAACAAGCTCCTCTCTGTTTTTTCTGTCCTGCATCCAGTCCCCGATAATTCTTTCACTGCGGTTCTTCTCCCCGGGCACCCAGTTGGAATAAACTCGAGCCGTATCTATAAAATTACCACCCTGTTCCAGATAACAATCCAGCAAATCTCGGGCCTGCTGTTCAGTGTTGTCAACACCAATTGTGGCTGTCCCCATACTCAGAATAGAAACTTCCAGATCAGTATAATTGATTCCGGTATATTCCATTTTTTACCCTCCCATTAATGTTAAGGGAACAAGCTTATAATAAGAGCAGCTGTTATGGAATCTTATCCCTTTTCATTAAGTTTTTGAACTTTCCAGCCTGATTCTTTATTTTAGATCCAGCCTCTCAAATTGTTCTTCAGGGGCCCCGGCTTTTTGCAGGGCCGCTTTTAGTTTAGCCGCCATTCTTTTTTCTATTTCCGGATCTTCCACTGGATTCCTCTGGTTATAGTCATTTTTTAGATCAAAAAGAAGTGTATCTCTTATATGCTGGATAGACCTATCCTCCCGGCCCTCTGCTGTAACAGGTATTTTATATACCGGATAATCAGTATATTCCAGAAATCTTCCCATCTCTATTTGATCTTCTTTGCCTCTGCCCAAAAAGCTCCAGAGGGTGGTGGGCACAGCACCATATATATAACAGGGATGATTATCCTCACGGGCCGGAGCCCGAAAATAAGTATATCTACCGTCAGTTATATTAACGGTTTTACCATGCCAGCCGTATAGAGCTACTTCCCTGTGATCTTTTTCCGAAACATTTTTTTCCAGAACACCCTTTAAAGATTTACCCCTGACCGTTTCCGGTATCTCTATATCATAATACTCCAGTATTGTGGGCATTAAATCGATGTTTTGAGTCAGGGCTTCAACTCTATCACCGGCTCTTTTGTTCCCCGGCAGTTTAATCATCAGCGGGAGATGAGCCAGCTCATTATAAACATGCATGTCATTTTTCCCGGTCCAGCCGTGTTCTCCCAGAAGGTGTCCGTGGTCGGTGGTGAGAATAAACAGGGTATCCTCCCACATCTCATTCTCCTGCAGACGATCCATTAATTTTCCCAGCCATTGGTCAGCCATAGAGAGAGTGGCCGCATACTTTTTCCTTAAATGCCGGGTAGCCGCACTGTCTTCTTCGACCTGCTCATAACCCGACCATTCATAAAGAGGACCCTCATAATCATCTTCATATAACTCAAGATACTTCTCCGGAGTATCGAAAGGCTCATGAGGATCAAAACCCTCAACCATCAGCAGGAAATCATCAGCTCCCCGATTATTATCGACCCAGTCACAGGCCGAGGACATAGTTTTGGGGGTGGGATAATCCCTTTCTTTTTTGAAATTTGCCCGGTTCAGCTCATACTGTTCTGCTGCTTTACCATGATATTTTTCCGGAAGCTCAGGAGGCTTAACCCGGGAACCCCAGGCATCAAACTCCTGACCTCTGATAATTTCCCAGGTATTAAACTGCTGCAGGTAATTTTCCCCCCCGGTCTCCACATAATGGGTGTGGTCGGTTGTTATGTGGGTAAATATATCATTTTCCCGCAGTTTCTGCTGTAAAGTAATATCATAAGGTTCTATGCCCCCCCAGTTCCGCTCCAAAAAATTAAGTCGTCCGGTAAAAATATCCCTGCGCGCCGGCATACAGGGAGCAGAGCCCAGCCAGTGGTTATCCAGAATCACTGCATCTTCTGCCAGCCGATCAATATTAGGTGTTTTAACCCATTTGTTCCCATATACACGCAAAAAATGACGGTTCATACTGTCCAGAAGAACCACTACTGTCCTCATCTTAACAGCTCCTTTATATGTATGGTTTTTTTGAAAGTCTCTTAAAATGGATATTAAAAACTGTTCTCATAATTCCAGCAGAAAATACTTCCCTTAGACCATCATAATTTATTTTAATTAAACCAAAAACAAATTTTGTATTATAAAATCAAAAAAGGCCTTCCCCACCAGCAGCAGTGGAAAAGCCCCTCCCAGCAACCCTGATATTTTAATTCCCACTGGCAAAAATAGCATATTGCTGCAGGTCAATAAAGAATTCTCAATTTTAAATCCTGGGCATAATTTCCAAACTTGCGTCCAAACAGGTTAAGGCCTCCTACATTTTCAGTGTCTTCCTGTACCCCAATTTTAATATCAATAAAATCTGATTCTTTCAAACCCAAATCGTCCAGAGTTACAGAAGAGATACGTTTGCCATCTATATAGGAGCCTTCCCGATCAACATTCCAGACTTTAAGAACACCATGCTGGGTTAACTCAGCAGGCCACCAGTCTGGATTTAATTTGCCGCGCTGACTGCCAAAATCTCCCGGGGAAGTCCAGGTTCCAATCTCCTGACCATTTATCCATAGTGTTATATCGGATGCATATTCTTCTTTATAATTGGGATATTCCGAACAGATCTCCATGTTTAATCCCAGATTTCTGGCTGATTCATTCGCCGGAATATTATTGGGAAAACGATATTTCACATAGCCCTGCTGAAACCAGATAATCTGAGCATAGATATGGTCCGGTTCTGAGAAAGCCCTTACATCATCCAGCATTCCCACATATCCCTTCTCAGTAGCCAGCCCACAGGAAGGCTTAACCTTAAAATCTTTATAATTACCGATGGGCATCGGAATTTCAATTATATTTTTATTAACCATTTTTTCGGCTGCAAAATTAATTAAGATACTGTCATATTTCATCTCACAAATTTTCTGAGAACCGTGTTCGGCCGGTTTATATTCCGTTTCAATCAGCCCACTTTCTTCCAGCTTTTTAATATTAACCGTGACCGAAGAAGCAGGCATATCAAGTTTATTGGAAATTTCATTTAAGTTCATATTTTTTCCATTAAGTAAATTTAAAATTTCAATTCTGGGCCCTGAAGCCAGGGCTTTTAAGATCTCTGTATTTTTTTGCTGAGAAGCATCTATCTCCATTATTCTCCCGTCCATTATAAAATTCTCCTTCTAAAAAATTGTTAATTTTATTTCATTAATTATGTTTAATATTAACATGCATTAAAATGAAAAACAAATTACTTTTTCTTTTATCCTTTTTCTGTTTTGCTATTTTTAAAATAGCTAATATATAACTTCTACACCTCTTTCTTTAAGTTCTTCGATATGCTCCAGGTCAGCAGAACCTTCTTCTAAATCAAGATCATTATCGGAAATTCTTACAGTTGTTTCTTCTTTCAGGCCCTCATTTTCCAGCAGTGGGGTCAGGTCCTGAATATTATTCCCCACAGCCCAAAGAGTTTCTAAATTTTGCAGTTCTGCCAGCACAGTGATATCTTCTACTTCATTCTCATTAAAATTCAAATAGGATAGTTCCTTCATTTCTGACAGGTGGGTTAAATCATTTACCTGGTTGTTATATAAATGAAGAAAAGTTAAATTTTTTAGCTCAGCCAGAGGTTCAATAGTGGAAATATTATTTTCTCCCAGGGTAAGTACCCTTAAATTGACCAGATCGGAGAGAGGAGCCAGGCTGGATATTTTATTATCTTCCAGATGTAAGCGCATTAAATAATTCAGATTTCCTAAAGGATTAATGTTTTGAAGATCATTTCTTTCCAGATACAGCACTCTTAAGTTCCTTAAATTATTCAGACCCGATATTTCACTCAGATAATTCTGGCTCAAATTTAATATTTCCAGATTGGGAAGATTAAGGAGAGGTATCTCATCCAGCTCATTATTGGCCAGATTTAGTACTTCCAGTCCGGTCAAATTTAATAAAGGCATTATATCTTCGATATTATTATTCCTCAAATCCAGTTCTTCCAGCCCGGTCAGCTCGGACAAAGGAGCAACCTCTTTAACTTTGTTATTACGAAGACGAACTGTTTTCAATGATCTGAGCTCGGACAGGGGATGAATCTTCTCTATCCGCTGAAAGCTTATATCCAGTTGCTCAAGATTTTTCAGTCCGGAAATCGGAGAGATATCGGTGATGAATTTCTCCGGATCTTCCTCCATCCCGGGGCCCCTTATGATAAGTTTTTTTAGACCGGACAGCTCCTGGAGACCCTGCAGTGAACCAATGCTTTTGTCTTCTATTATAACCTCTTCTATATTTTTTAGATCATTTTTATATATGGGCCCTTCCGGTTTTTCAATGATCTTTCTAATAGCTTTTTCCAGCTGACAGTCCCTAAATTCAACCTGCTGTGTTTTCTCTTCTGCCTGAACTAAAGTCCTGTTCCGGAAACCGATTTCTGCTTCTAAAGGTGAGAGCTGGATCATAACTAAAATTAGAACTCCCGTTATGACAGCCCTGGTGACCAGTCTGAGCAAGTTTGAGCTTTTGAAAACTGACCCAAAATACATAATAAACTCTACCTCCTAAAGTGTCATCCCCTCCAGCTAATTATCCTATCTATTAATGCTAAAAGCTGTGTTAAGTTTAATCTCTTTTCCAGTTCTTGCCGCCTGCTGTGCTTTGTTCATTATTTCAATTACATGCCGGGCCTGTTCAGCGGTTAAAACAGGTATTCTGTCTTTTTCGACAGCCGTGATTAAATCTTTTACACCAGATGACTGCTGAAAATCACCCCAGTTTTTCATCGGATTGGTCCAGCCTCTGAGCTCCCGGGAGCGGTCATCAAGAAAAAGCTCCAGAGGATTTTCACCCGAGTTATGCATAACAATTGTTCCTTTTGAGCCAAAAATTTCTGTAAAAGAAGAACGGGAGGCTTTTACACAGTAAGTGCTGTCAATAAAAGCAAAAGTACCTGACCCAAAATTAAGCAGCAGCAGGGTATTATCATCAACCTGAGGTCTGATTTTTTCTCCATCATGTTTGCCGGACCGTATAGTCCTTTCTTTTTCCGATATACCGGACATGCTGACCACACTACGGGCCGAACCCAGCACCCCGGTAACCATATGCAGTCCATGAACTCCCAGATCACGAAGGGGTCCTACCTCTTTTCCATAAAACCAGGAAGGGTTAACATCCCTGAACTGAAAATATTCCGGGCCACCATGAGAACAGGGGGCTCTTACATAAGAAACTTTCCCGATTATACCTTCAGCAATTATGCGTTTAACTTCCTGAACTACAGGACGGAGCATATGAACCGGAGAAGCACTTATTTTAACGTCATTCTTTTCGGCAGCAGTAATCATACTGGTTACCTCTTCAGCCGTTGAAGCAATAGGTTTCTGAGAATATAAATGCAGACCTGCTTCCAGTGCTTTCATGTTTATTTCATAATGAGCCGGAATTGAGGTAGTATTAACCAGAATTTCAATATCAGTTTGAGCCAGCATATTGTCAATATGATCATACCACTCAGGAACATCATATTTTTTAGAAAATTCTCGGGCCCGGTCCGGAATAATATCACAAACACTGACCATCTGAGTATTATCCATTGCTTTAATTTCCGGCATATAATTTCCATCAGCAATAGCCCCACAACCAATCAGGCCAACCTTCCATTTTTTTTTCATGATGTTTATCTCCTTTGCTCAAAAAATTATAAATTATGGGACCCTTCAGCAGGCTGCTGATTCAGTAGGTGGGTCATCCAATGGACCAGTATTTGCTGTTAACAACCTCTCGTTGCCCACTTTCAGCAGATCGAATACCGGCATCCAGAATAGCCATTGCATCAATATTAACCGGTAAATCAAGTGTGGGATGTAAATCATCTCCTGTAGTCAGGTGATGTATAAACTCCCGGGCCGGATTATCCCTGCCTTCGGGCAGTTCACCACTGAATTCCGCGGTAGGCTCACTTCTGTTCCGTTCTTTATAGAGCAGGACCTTATCCCCGTCAACCACAATTGTACCCTGAGTACCATAAATCAGAGGGCCGCCCGGTACTCCACTGTTAAAAGTAGTCCAGGTACCCTCCAGAATAGCCATAGACTCGGGAAATCTAACGGTAATTACCGCATTATCCTCTGCATCTCCATAATGACTCTGAAAATTAGCTTTTATGCCCCGGGCTGTCTCAGCCTGCTGTCCCAGAAACCAGCGGGCCAAACAGGCACCATAACAGCAGTAATCAAGAAGTGCCCCTCCACCTGTATCTGACTGATGCCACCATTCTGCTCCTTTTTCTTTCTCGGTTATATCCTGGCCATAGGCCAGGGGACCCATGGAGGCACCATTTCTCCATTTAATCTCCCAGACCTGACCTATTTCTTCATTTTGTATAAGAGAATAAGCCTTTCTGATAGGTGGGGACCAGGTGGTGGGCCAGTTGACCATTAAACTGATATCATTAAATTCAACAGCCCTTTTGATCTTTAAAGCTGAGGATAAATCATGGGCCAGAGGTTTTTCAGTAAACAGATGGATTTTCTGCTCAGCAGCTGCCTGCACAATTTCTGCCTTTCTGGCATTTTCCGGACAGAAAATAATTATATCAAATTCTTCCTGGTTCAGCATTTCTTTGTAATCATCATATACCTTCGGAATACCTGTTTTTTCTACCGCTCTTTCCAAATTGGCTGTTCTGGTAGCCGGCTCACTGGAAAGTGACTCTTTCTGAGGCTTTGTATCAGCACAGGCAACCCATTTAATATTATCCAGCTGTGAAAAATAATCCAGCAGACCATTGATGTGCATATGGGCAAAACCGATAACACCTGTTTTGAATACCTTCATTTCTGCTCCCCCTTAATATTTTATGATATACTGCATGATATACTGCTGTTCTTTTTCTTTTGGCAAGCTTTTAGAACTAAATTCACTTCGGAACTGCATTATGTTCAACCAGATCTTTTTTTATTTCTTCAGCTTATATACATATTTTAAAGCTGCAGTAATGCAGGGCATCTTTAATCCAGTTCCCGGCAGACAACTCCCGATTCTGAGAGCAGTTCATCTGTAAATTCATCAGCATATCCTGAATTATAATAAATTTCTCCAATCCCGCCATTGATAAGCAGTTTGGCACAGATAACACAGGGTTTATTTGTACAGTAAACTGTGGCTCCTTCCGTCTGTACACCATGAAAAGCAGCCTGAGCAATTAGATTCTGTTCGGCATGAACTCCCCGGCAGATCTCATGTCGTTCACCACTGGGTACATCCCTTCTTTTCCTCAGACAGCCAGTTTTATCACAATGTTCAATTCCTTTGGGAGCTCCATTATAACCAGTAGCTAAAATTTGCCGATCCTTCACCAGAACAGCTCCTACCTTTCTCCTTAGACAGGTTGCTCTCCGGGAAGCCAGTTGAGCCATCTCCATGAAATATTCATCCCAGCCCGGTCTCTGCAATATTAGATCCTCCCTGATTTATTTCTTCTTATAATGACTAATTTTTATAACTAAAGATGACTTCATTCATCATTTCTTTTATTATAACATATTTAAAATAAAATGCAGTTTTTTGTGCTAACAGAAAAGCAGCTATTACTCTCTTTTATCGGTCTCATGAGGTACCACATCACCGGTTTTCAGGTAATAGGTTAATAGTCTATCCCTTAACTTATTTAATACAGCTTCCAGTTCCGGATCTTCTATCCGATTATTTAGTTCAAAGGGGTCTTCCTTAAGGTCATATAATTCATCCTGCTCATAAAGGCGCCGGACATACTTATATTGCTGAGTCCGGCACATAACAGCTTTGGTGTGTTCCGGAATTTGCTTCTGCAGATCAACCCGGGGCCAGTAGAGCCCTTCCGGTACCTGATGAGAAGAACTTTCTTTTTCCATACAGTGTTCCTCGTTTTGCAGTCTTCCTCCTTCAGCAAATACAGCATCCCTGTGTTCCAGAGAGTCAGCAGCAATTGTGGGCAGCAAAGATCTTCCAAAATGAGTATAATCCCTTTTTAATCCCACCAGCTCTTCCACAGTTGCCGGAAAATCAATCAATTCTACCAACTGTTTCCTAATACCGGGAACTGTATCCTGATCAGCGGGGGGTTTTATAATTAAGGGAACATTCACCAGACAGTCTTCAAAGGTATTCTGGGTCTTTTCTACAAGTCCATAATCACCGGTAAAATCACCATGATCACTGAAAAAGAAAAGAGCTGTACTATCATAAAGGCCCTGTTTTTTAAGAACATCAATTAAAAGACCCAGCTGATGGTCGATACGGGAACACATCCCTAAATAAACAGCCCTGAGCTCCCTCCAGTCGTCTTCACCCCGGTGCTGTAAATTTTGCCGCTCATATATCCCCCGTAAAATAGATGGTTTATCCTGCCAGTTTTCGGGAGCCGGGATTCTGGGGCGCACCTCATTCCTATCTATCCTGGAATACCAGGGTTCTTCGACTCCATATGGGGGATGAGGGTACAGCAGAGGGAGGTAAACACAGAATGGTTTCTGATCAGTACTGCTTTTTTTAATAAAATCAACAGCTCCTTCTACATTAGCCCAGTCACCATCATAATAGATATCCTCATCTTTTGGGTCCAGCTTGCCGGCATAAAAAGAATAATAATCCTCACTTCCCTGCTCGGGACGCCAGCTCTGATCACCATGCAGACCCGGGCGAGTGTTTTCCGGCTGATACTTTATATCACAGTAAGGTTCAAAAGAGTTTTGCCCGGGAATCAGGTCATTTTTTCCTCCCCACCAGACAAAATATCCTGCCTCTTTCAATCTTCGCAGTAAAACCGGTTCCTCTTTTTGCATCATGTGGTACATGGTTCTGTGGCCCCTGACATGGGGATACCAGCCACTCATAAAACTGCATCGGCTGGGGGTACATACCGGGTTCTGGCAGAAGGCATTAGCATATGAAACCGCATCCTCCTGGATCATCTGATCCAGATTCGGAGTATAAGCAGCCGGATTACCCAGATGACCCAGGGCATCGGCCCGGAACTGATCCGGATTAAAAATAATAATATTTGGTTTTTTCTGCACCATATCAACAGCTCCTGTTTTTTAGTTTATAAAATTGAAGCTTGAAATTGAAGCTTTTAGATAAAAATTGATTTACAGATCTTTAAAAAAATATAATCTATTCTTTAAAAAATACAATCTATTGATATTGTTCTTTATTATTTTAAATTTTCCTGTCTATGCTTTATAAATTTTAGAATATACTCGAAATATATTTTAAGCTCCGATTTTAGTTATAAAACAGCTTAATGAGCAAGCTGTCTTAAATATTCCAGGGCTCCGGCAGCCACCTTTGTATAATCATACTTATAAAGATCCAGAGCCAGGGGACCACTAAATCCCTGCTCGGTCAACATTTTTAAATATAAGCTTAAATTCATATCTCCTTCTGAAGGCAGCAGATGGTCATGTACATTACTTTTCATGTTTTCAACATGACCATGCACTATTTTCCCGGCCAGACTTTCTACTGCCTGCCGGGGATCCGGATCACCCAAAAATACATGCCCCAGATCCAGATTGGCATACAGGGGCAGGGGAGCAACTTCTGAAATAACTTCCAGAAGCTTGGCTGAATTATCAGTAATAAAACCCGGTTCAAACTCCTTGGCCAGCCGGATACCATTTTTGTGTGCTGTTTTACACAGCTCTGCTGTGTGGTTAACCATTTTCTGCCACTCTTTCTTTTTTTGTTCATCAGTTTCTGCCTGACTGACCGCCCCATTAATAATTACTGTTTTTAGTTCCAGTTTTTGGGCCTGGTTAATCGTTTTTTTAATCAGATCAATTTTCTCCTGTTCATTTACATAATCCACATGACAGCTTACAGCACAGGCTTTTTTGTTCAAATTTGTTAAGGCTGATCTTATTTTACGTAATGTGTTATCGGCAAAAAACTCCTTTCGAACCTTAAATTCTCGATTCAAAACACTAATTTCAGCCCCATCATATCCCCAGGCAGCTATTTTCTTTAAAGCAGCCGGAAAACTTAAATCAGACATCATCTGAGTCCTGGCTGAAAATAACATATATTTCCTCCTTTTAAATTTATCCCCTATTATATTTCAGCTGCTGTTTTTCAATCTGCCGTTAATCCCTGTCTTAATCACACTGCTGACAGTGATCACCATCTCGCTCTGCCAGCTGTTCGATAGCCCGGGCTATTTTTTTTAGATTTTGCCTTTTAACACTATAATGCACAAAATAGCCCTTTTTTTCTCCCAGAACCAGATTGGCTTCCCGGAGAATTTTTAAATGCTGAGAAACTGCAGATTCTGATATCTCAATCTCCTCCGCCAGAGCTCTCACACAGTAATTATTGGACAGTAGATATTCCAGTATTTTTATTCTGGTTTTATCGGCCAGAGCTTTGATTTTAGAGATCTGTTCCTGTTCCATTGGGTTTTACTCCTTTCCAGTTTCATTCGGAAACTAAAATAAGTCATAAAAATTATTTTGCCGCACAATGATTTATTTATCAGCAAAACGGCCATCATCACGCTTTTCATCGACCTTTTTAACATTATCTTCCAGCCAGCCAATTCTCACATTCTCTCTGTGGTCAAACTGGGGTACATAGGGCTTTATATCCAGAAGAGGGGTGTTATTAAGTATATCCACCTCTTTAATATGTAAAATATTACCCTCCCGTTTAACCAGCCGGACAATTGATAGACCAATTGAATTGGGGCGGCTGGGAGCTCGAATAGAGAAAATCCCATGCTCTTTTTGTTCCATAAACGGTTTGCTCAGCAGGGAGCATTTACCGGCCCGGTGACAGTAGTATAAAAGAATCAGGTGAGAAAAACCTTCAATATCCTTCAGACCTTCAGCATACTCCCGATAAACTTCCACCTGACCACTGGTTTCACCGGCTCCCGGAGGCTGAATGGGTGTACCTTCCGGTTCATCAAAGGGAGTTATTATTTTACCAATAGGAACAAATGATATTTCCTGCATTTTTCACACTCCTCGCATAATATGATTAGAGATATTTTGAATCTATCTCTTTTTATTGATACTTTTATTATCTATGGTATTGGTTATTTTTTAAGCTTTTTAAAATAGCTAAATATATAAAGCTGCTAATAAACAGTAACAAGATTATCAAAATTCATTTAAGTATTTTCTTAATTGTAGTATACATAATTATTTTGATATTTTCAAACACCTATGAAAATTAACTTCTAGAAAGCAGATTCTACAGTTTTTCTCAGCCAGAAGCCAGCAAGCAGTATTTCTGAATTTTTTCACGTATAAAAATTATATATTCTTTTATAAAAAAGGATCCCCCTTTAGGAGCTAAATTAAAAAACCTAACGAAAATAAAGGGGAATCCGCATATTGCAGTACTTATAATGCCCGGAAATACCGGCCATATTTATGTTTCAACCAGATTTTAGTTTTTATTCACTAAATAGTATATTTTTAACACCCACTATTTTAGGCCTACCATTGAGGCAGATGATAATCACATTCCGGACAAATATTCCTTTTATATTCATCAATATTAGCAGTCTTTTCCAGTTTCTCTAATTGTTTTTTCTCCTCCTGTTTTTTCCTTTTCAAATTTTCATGAGCATGTACTCGAAGATCATTTTCTTCAGCACATTCAGGACAATAAAATGTACCACAATTTACACAATAAAATGCATTTTCCTGATTATCTTCATGTTCTGTTTCACATACTACACAGACTTTTTCCTGCAGGGCAAAAATAATAGCTCTGCTGAAGATGGGCAAATCTCCGGGAGCCCGAGAAGTAATGAGATTACCATCAATTACCACTTCCTGGTCAATCCAGTCTGCCCCCGCATGTTCCAGATCATCTTTGATAGCTTCAGTCGAGGTGACCGTCTTTCCGTCCAGTATATCAGCTGAAGAAAGGACCCAGCCTCCATGACAGATAGCGGCAATCACTTTTCCGGCCTGATTCATCTCTCGAACTAAATTAACTGTGTTCTGACAGCGTCTCAATTTATCCGGAGCCCATCCTCCAGGAACAATTACAGCATCAAAATTATCAGCATCAACCTCGGCTGCTTTTTTATCAATTTCAATCTCATAACCGTGTTTACTGAAACAGGAGTCTTCTGTCATGTTATCCGAAGCCACCACTATGACCTCCGCTTTCTCCTCCTGCATGCGTAATAACGGATACCATACCTCAAGATCTTCATATTCATCAGCCACCAGAACCGCAATTGTTTTGTTTTCCAGCTGCATAATGATTCCTCCTCTTTAATTTTTTTACCCGGGAAAAATCATTACCCCGGTTTTAGCTTTTGTCTATCATCAGCAAATTCCTCATCAATTCAGCATAAACATTTTTAAATAGAGCTCATCTACCAGGTTTTTTGGGCAAAGGCCACTTCTTCCAATTGCTGAACATTTTTTATGATCACATTACTGCCCTGCTTAATTATTAAGCCTTCTTCCTGAAATTTACTGAAATTGCGGCTGATAGTTTCCCGGGTTACACCCAAATAATGGGCAAGTTCTTTCTGGTTGACATTTTTTAATACAGCCCGGCCCTCCTGGTTTTCAGCAAGGTCCAGTATGGCCTGAGCGGTTCTGGACCGGGAATTTTTCAAAGCCAAACTTTTTATCCTTTTTTGAGAAAAGTAAAGTTTTTGGGCCATTGTCTGCAGCATCCCCCAGCCAATTTCGGGATGATTTAAAAAATAATTTCGAAAATTATTCCTGGATAAAACTAAAACTTCTGTTTCCTGCTGACATATTGTTGTAGCCGGATAAGTTTCAATACCAAACAAAACCACTTCTCCAAAAACCTCTCCGGGACCCAAAAATTTAATTATCTGTTCTTTACCTTCTGCAGAAGTTTTTACGATTTTAACCCGGCCTGATTTTAAAAAATACATATAACTGCCACTGTCCCCTTCTCTAAAAATTGTCTCCCCGGGAACAAAAGATCGATTCTTTAAAAATTCAGCTATGTTTTCAAGATGGTCCTGCTCAAAAGAAGAAAATATACTAAAATTTTTCAAAAGTTCTATAGCCTCATTCATTACTATCACCTGTATAAATTTTACCATAAAATAAAACTGGTTGTTTTTTTGCTATTTTTATAATATCATCAAAATTCTCAATAAACAATATCTAAAACAAAAATTGTTTTTTTAACCATAAAATCAAATGGATTTATCAGTTAGTGTGACATATATCATAGAAAAGTAATTTTTTCTATTCTATAATTCTTAGTAAATAGATAAACTAAGTTGGTTTAGAAGGTTATCATTAAATTTATATATATGCAAGTTCCTGTATAACAATATTAATCTCTGTTGTTAATCAGCAATTTATTTTATCAGTAGTTTATAATATTATCTTAAAAAGGAGCTGAATAAAATGGTTAAAAGAAAAATAATTGAAATTGATGAAGAAAAATGTAATGGCTGTGGTGAATGTGTTCCTGCCTGTGAGGAAGGAGCTATTAAAATAGAAGATGGTGTTGCCAAATTGAAAGAAGAGAGACTCTGTGATGGTCTTGGTGCCTGTCTGGGAGAATGTCCTCAGGATGCAATAGAAATTATAGAACGAGAAGCAGATGAATTTGACGAAAAGGCTGTACAGCAGGAATTAGCTCAAAGCAGGAAAAAAACTGCCACCGGACAGATAACAAATGGGGGCTGTCCGGGCAGCAGAATGCGAAATTTTTCCCCTGAAAGTAAAAACTCCAGGCCAAAAACAACCTCCAACCCCAATCAGGGTCTTAATGCCGGTAATGAAGATATCCAAATTTCCATAAACAGTCAGCTGGATCAATGGCCCGTTCAATTAAATCTTCTGCCGGAAACTGCCCCTTTCTTTTCTGATGCTGATCTGCTTATAGCAGCAGACTGTGTTCCCGTAGCCTATCCGGATTTCCATTTAGATATGCTGAAAAACAAAAAAGTTGTAATAGGCTGTCCCAAACTTGACAACCTTAATAATTATCTGCAGAAGTTGAAAGGGATAGTAGAAAAAAATGATCTCAACTCAATATCGGTTGCCATTATGGAAGTTCCCTGCTGTCGGGGTCTTGCTCAAGCTGTAAAACAGGCTGTTCGAGAATCAGAAAAAGATCTGGAGGTAAATGAAATTGTTATTTCAGTTAAAGGTGAAAAAAAATAAAATACTATAAATATTGAATTCTAATATAGCTCCAGTTCATGTCTTTCTATAAAATAATCCAGCAGTTTTTCTGCTTTTATCACTGAAGGGACCAGGGGATTATTGCTTAATGCCACAAGGGCTTTATTATAATCTTTTTCAATCACTGCGGCTATTGTTAACTCTTCATAGCATTTGACCTGCTGTATGAGCCCACGTATCTTTTTTTCTAAAGGCTTACGGGTCAGAGAGTTAGCTCCCCGGGCATCAATAACAGCCGGTACCTCAACTACCGAATCAGGAGGTAAATCCGGAATGGCTCCCTGATTCTCTGTATTTACAATTCTTACTGTCCCCCTATTGGTATATATATCACGGATGAGATTTACCGCAATTGTAGAATAATAGGCTCCCCCCCTCTCTTCCAGTTCCTGTGGTGGAGAGGATATTTTTTTATTTTTATATTTTTTCAGCAATTCTTTTTCAATTTTCATCACTTCCTCTGCCCTCACCTGTTCATTCTGCTGCAGTTTTTTAAGTGTTTCCGACTGAAAGTAAAAATAATTAAGATAGCTGTTGGCAATCATATTCAGGCCTTCCCAGAAACGGCTTTCCTGTTTTTGATCCGGATTATTGGCCGGACTGTAATTAAATTGGGAAAGAACTTTCTCGGTAACTTCTTTTCCTCTAAGATAAACTTTTCTGACCCAGGACAGATGGTTTAGACCCACATAATCCAGAAAAACATCTTCCGGTTCTGTGTTTAATATCTCGGCAGCTCTCATTTTCATATTAATAGGCACATTACACAGCCCGATCACCTTTACTTTACTGTGTCTTACCACACTTTCGGTAATTATTCCTGCAGGGTTGGTAAAATTTATTAACCAGCTGTCAGGAGCCAGTTTTTTTATTTTTTCACAGAGCTTTAGCACCACGGGAATTGTTCGCAGAGCTTTGGCAAAACCACCAGGCCCTGTTGTTTCCTGGCCAATTATATCATGCTGTAAACAAAATTTTGTATCATCTCTTCTGGCCTCCTGCCCCCCCACCCTAATTTGATTTAAAACAAAATCAGCACCGGTAAGAGTCTCCTGCAAATCAGAGGTCAGTTTCAGGAAAAAATCCCGCTCACTTTCCTTAAGCATACGCTGACACAGACCGCCTACTATTTCCAGCCTCTTTTCGTCTATATCCTGAAAAAAAACTTCTTTCAAATTCAATGTATCTGCATTTTTAATCAAACCGGACATAAGCTCAGGAGTATAGGTGCTCCCTCCGCCAATTACAGCTAATTTCATCAAATCACCCTCCCAATACTATATTTAAAAAGAGCTTTTATTTTTTATTTAACTGATCATAAGAAGACTGCAGCCTATCATATACATCATCTTTGATTTCTTCATTTGTTTTTAGCATGGCTCCAATTACAGCTCCGATTACCGGTGTACAGGTCAATAGGCGAACCCTGTTGCCGGGTACTCTCTTTTGAATTTCTTCTTTAAAATATTCAAACAGAAGTTTGTGAGGATCCTTCTGAAAAACACCACCAATTGCCACAATGGGCAGTCCTTTATTTTCGTCCAGACGATTGAGAGCAGCCCGGACAGCTAAAGCCATTTCTGCCGCCACATCTGTTAATATATTCTTTGCTACCTTATCTCCTTTACGGGCACCTTTTATCACCAATTCAGTATAATTGCCCAGATCAGGTAAATTGTCTTCATATATGAAATCCATTAAGTCAATTAACTTATCAATTCCAAAGGCTTCACAGAGCATATCATATAAAATAGTATCCGGCCCCCGGCCTTCTTTTCCTCTGACCGCTCTGCGAATAGCCTGTCTGGTAATAAACGGACCACCGGCATAATCACCAAAAAGGTAGCCGAGTCCTCCTATCTGTACCCGGTTTTCATACCTATCAAAGGCAATAACATTGGTACCGGTGCCACATACTACCGATACTCCCCTTTTCTCTTTAGCCTCGGCCAGCAATCCTAAAACAGCATCATTTTCAAAATCCCATACTCCCCCTGGTATAATACCCTGCAGCACCTGTTCGGTAATTTTAAAATCTGTCGGTCGGTCTGCTCCCGCCGCTCCCACATAAGAAGCTTTTATTTCATCACTATGTACTTCCGCATTCTGCAGACAGCGGTTAATGCTTTGGGAAATGTTTTCTCGAGCCTTACTGTGGCCCACAGTCTGAAAATTTCCTCCCCCGGCCCGCCCGGTACTTTTTATTAGACCTTTTTCATCAGCACAGGCAGCAAGAGTTTTCGAACTGCCTATATCAATTCCCAGAAAATAAATTCTGATCACCCCTTTTTTAGTATAATATCTCCCTGTTATTGGCGTTATTGGCAAGCTTCTTTATATATTTTATACCATATATAGTCTCATTTTTAAAACTACAGGAGAAAACCCGGGGCATATATGGAAATAATCAAACCCCGGGCTTTAATATATCATGTAAAGCTGACAGCTTACAAAAGTTATTCAATTAAAGTCAGGGGGTTCCAGTTATAGGCCTGACCGATAGTATCTAAAGCTCCGGGCCAGGCTGCCAGAAAACCAGCTTTAGGACTTTCTTCTACAAAATCAACCAGCATAATGCCAAATGCTAATTTGGCTCCTGCTTCTATAACATCGGCCCCTCTAGTGAACCTCTCCACCTAATACGTAGTTTTGATGGAGTTTTCTTTGGCCAATTTAGATAAAGATATACAGGAAATCTTCATCCCTCAATTTTTACCATACTTTAATACGATTTCCTCCCGGTTTTAAATCAACAATTGGTCCTATACCACTTTTTTTCTTTCTTTTTTCACCTCTATAATCTGAATCACAAACAAGTTTACTACCATCGGGATTTTCAAAATCTGCATCAACCAGTCTAACTTTGTTTAATGTATCAGTAGTTTGAATCTGACCCCTTATCTTTTCATATTCAGCTGGAAGATCACAGAAAAGGTATACTTCCTCACCTTCTTCTGCTATTCTAATATCTGGTTCAAGCTGTTCAGCTGTGAAGTTATTTTCTTCTTTCTCAAAAGGAACTGCTCCCTTTAGATAAATATTATTATTTATATAAACAGGTTGATTATTCTCCAAAAAGATGCCTACATCACCCGGTTCTTTATGTACTTCCTCTAAATATTCTTCCAGAGAGGTGGTATAACCATCAAAGTGAGCTGTACCCACACCTGCTTTAGAATTATGATCACCGGAAACAATTCCCTCGAATTCTTCAATCCCGACAAAAATATTATTGTAAAAACGATCATCCCCTCCCAGAACAACAGAAAAACCCGCTATTTTAGTACTATGGGGAATATGATATGGTGTTGACCGCTGTAGTACCTTTCTTTGAATCATTTTTCCACATATCAAATTATTTATATAGGCCCCACCCTGAGCAAAATTATCTACTGCATAATCAGAAGCTAAAATGTTGTTATCAACAATATAAGGACCATGACTTACTTCTACAAACAAATCCCGATTATTATTATACAACAGGTTGCTGCTCACCCTGGTACCCTGGGTCTGCCAGTCCAGCCAAATTCCCAGAGAGCAATCATGAATACGATTATCATGTATTTGAGCATCTATTGCTGCATGAAGTTTAATACCCGCAATTTCATGACCGTAAAATTCTCGTTTTAAGGCTATGTTATATATGTGATTATCATATATTTCACTAAATACACAGCCCATATGCCCAACAATCCCGTTTTGACCACAGTCATATAATTTGTTATTTCTGATAACATGAGAACCAACATTTTCTTTGCTCCAGCCGGCATGATTTTTAGCATTAAAAACTGATTCTATTTGATACTTATAGCCCGGCTTATCCTGACGTTTGGTCCGATAATTATCACCAGTTGAAATTTCTTTACCAATACTGATAGCACTGCATTTGGAGTCATGGATAATATTATCTTCAATTATCCAGCCTTTACTCCAGTGGGGACCCAACAACCCCGGCTGATCGGCGGTAGGAGGAGTCCAGGGGGTTGCAGCCTGGGCCATTTCAAAACCTTTTACCGTAATATAATCAATACCGCTTCTTTCAGGATAAAAACAGCATTTCCTGACATTTATTTCTACTAATTCTTCATTGGGATTATGTTCATGAAAATTGGCATAAATTGTGGTTTTTTCATCATCTACCTCTGTATACCACAAATATCTGGTCTGATCAGGATCATGCACAGGAACAGGCTTCCCGGTCCAATCATCTGTAATCTCTTCTCGAACCTCAGGATTTTTCAGCTGCTCAAGTTCACCGGCTTCATAAAATGACATTCCATTTAAATATACATTGCCCAGATGTTTTGGCTTACCATTATCTGTTCTTACAAGCCAATCTCCCATTATTTCTTCCTGATAAGGATTAAAATCTCCAAAAAAGTCATTAGACAAAACTGTTTTCCAGATAGTTCCTTCTACATTCTGCCAATTTTGAATTCTTTCCGAGCCTTTAATAACCACTTTTTCTTCCTCAGCTGCCCGGTATGTAATCCTTCTTGTATCACTCAATCCTTTATTTTTGGGTTTAACCCATTCTCTGTATTCACCTTTATGCACAACAATAGTATCTCCTGCCTGAGCGACAGCAGCGGCCCTGTTAATTGTTAAAAAAGGATCTTCTTTTGTCCCCCTTCCTTGATCTGAACCTTCTTTACTAACATGGTATTCAAAAGACATTGTATTACCTCCTTGATGTGATTTTTATTTTGTAAAAATATTTGACCTTAATTATAAATATCCCAGGAATACAAAAGTGCCTTTTTGCTTCCCCAGGTTTCTTCTGGTATAAATCTTAGGGCTTTTGTTTGGCAATTGATTCTTTTTCTTATCACTCTTTGATAATTATTTTCTTCATTTATTAAAAAATATCTGTAACCTTACATTTACCAATTCATTTTATATAAAGTTTTATCTAGTCTCCCAAAAATTTCATCGGAATCTTTAAACTGAAAAAATTTAGTTTTATGTTTTCTATATTATAATGTTATATTTGCTCATAGATATAGTATACCATCTTCATGCAGCTCTGTAAAAAATCATATCATATGCATATAAACAAAAAAAGCTGGAGTTCTACCTCCAGCATAAAAAAATAATCTGTCTATTAAAAAGCCTAATTATTAACTACTATTAGCTATATTTCTAGAAGCTCGTCCCAATCCGGCAGCCCATATTATATCATCTATTAACCACCAAATAGTTACCTCACCTATAGTTAAAAGCTTTAGAACTCCTGAAAAAGTTTGTCCACTGTAAAATCGATCTAATCCAAAAATTCCTCCTATAAAACTGATGATAAAAACCTTCAATTAATAATTTATATCTTCTTTGAAATAATAATCTGGATGCCTTTTAGTATTTGATTAAACTTAAATCAGGCCACTTCCCCGGTCTGTTTTTTGAACAATTCTTGATAAGTTTTATTTGTTTTCATCAATTCTTTATGTGTTCCTATTTCCTGAAGCACTCCAGCTTCAAGAACACCAATCCTTTTTACCATTTTCAGGGTGGCAAAACGATGGGCAATCATTAATACTGTTCTATTTTTCAATAACTCTTCCATAGCTTTTTGAATTAAAACTTCAGTATAGGCATCCACACTGGAAGTAGCTTCATCCAGGATTAAAATTTTGGGATCAACCAGTAAAGCCCTGGCAAAGGATACCAGCTGTTTTTGACCTCCTGATAATCTAACTCCACCTTCTCCAACTCCAGTTTCATAACCTTCAGGTAAATCAGAAATAAAATCATGAGCATGAATTTTTTTGGCTACTGCTATTACTTCTTCATCACTTGCTTCTGGTTTACCGTAGCGTATATTTTCTTTAATAGTGGTGTCAAATAAAAATACATGCTGGGGAACTACCCCTATAATTTCTCTTAAATCTGAAAAGGGAATATTTTTTAAATTTATATCATCAATTAAAATTTCACCTTTATCAACATCATAAAGCCGGGTAATTAAATTAACAATTGTAGTTTTGCCGCTGCCGGTAGGACCTACCAGGGCAAAAACTTCTTTCGGTTCAATTAATAAATCAAGATTTTTTAGTACATCTTCCTTTTCATAACCAAAACTGACATTATCTATTTTTATTCCACCTTGAATCTCTTTTTTATTCACTTTCACCGGACTTTTTTCGGTATCTGCTTCTGCCGGATCCTTTAGTTCTGGTTCAATCTCCATAAATTCATATATCCTGTCCAGGGCTGCTCCTGCTTCCTGAAAAGTATTATAAACCTGGCTTAAATCGGCCAGGGGAGCAAAAAAGCGGCGTACATAACCAAAAAAGGCCATCACTACCCCCAGAGTAATAGTACCGGTTATAATTGCCCGCCCCCCATACCATAATACCAGTGCTTCCCCTAAAACCCGGCTTAATTCCATGGTTGGAAATAAGAGGGCAAATATGGAAACTGCTTTCAGATTAGCCTTTAAATTTTCCCAGCTTAATCTATTAAATTCACCGGTATTGACAGCTTCCCGGTTTAAAGCCTGCACCAGTCTGATTCCTGACAGATTTTGCTCTACATCTGCATTTAAATCAGCCAGTTTTTCCCTGACATCCCGATAGGCTTTTCTCATTTTTTTACCGAGAAAAGAAACAGCCAGATAGATGAAGGGAATAGTTATAAAAGTAATTATAGCCATCTGCCAGCTTAAAACCAGCATTATAACTATTATTCCAATCAGAGTAAAAAAATCATTCAAAAGATGAATAAATCCTGTAGAAACAAGATCAGATAAAGCATTAACATCATGAGTAACCCGGGCCATAATATCCCCGGTGCTTCTTTTATGAAAAAAACTTATCTGCTGTTCTTGAAGATGGTCATAAAGATCTGTTCTTATATCTCCAATAATTTTTTGACCAATATAGCTAGATAGATAAGTCTGCCAGTAAGAAGAAAGCCAGTATATACCATAGGTTATAACCATAAGGAAAAATATCAAAGTTAAGCCTCTGAAATTTTGTTGAAGCACATAATCATCAACAGCTATTTTCATTAAATAGGGACCGGCTAAATGAGTTAATGTAACCACTAACATAGCCAGAGTGGCTCCAATAAGTGTTTTTGTATGTTTTTTTAAGTATTTATATACAAATTTTAATGCTCTTTTATCGAGTTTTGATAGATCAAAATCTTCTTCATTTTCACCTGATTTCATCCTCCTGCGAAATCCGCCTCTCATATTTGACCACCTTCTTTTTTGTCCTTTATATCATTATCTCTTTTACTTCCTGTATTTTCTTTTTCATCATTCAATATTTCTTCATCATTTTTCAGTACTCGATTATAAACTTCACTATAAAAACCTTCTTCTTTTTTGATCAATTCCTGATGTTTTCCCCTTTCAACAATCTCCCCATTTTTAATGACCAAAATTTTATCTGAGTTCTGGACTGTCCACAATCGGTGGGCAATAACAAAGGTTGTTCTATCTTTCATCACTTCTGCCAGTGCCTTCTGCATTCTGGCTTCTGTCTCAGCATCAATACTGGAAGTAGGCTCATCTAAAATTAATAATCTGGGATCAGTCAGTAAAACCCGGGCCATAGCCAGCCGTTGTCTCTGACCTCCAGAAAGGCTAACCCCTCTTTCTCCAACCGGAGTTTCATATCCTAAAGGCAGGGATTTAATATAATCATGAATCTGGGCGGTTTTGGCACATTCAATTATTTCTTCCATTTCAGCATTTGGTTTACCGTAAGAAATATTTTCCCTGATTGAAGCACCAAAAAGAAAAGTATCCTGTAAAACTATACCTATATGCTGTCTTAAACTATCTATAGTTACATCTTTAATATTATGATTATCAATTAATATTTCTCCCTGATCAGGATCATAAAATCTGGGCAAAAGATGAATAAGAGTACTTTTCCCGGCCCCGGTGGGGCCAACAATAGCCAGTGTATCTCCGGGATCAGCCCCTACATTGATATCTGTTAATACTTCTTTGCCCTCAGTATAAGAAAAACTGACATCTCTATATTCCACTTTCCCCTTAATTTCAGGTAATTCATAAGCATCCGGAGCTTCCTGGACTTCCGGAGAAGTATCCATTACCTCAAATATTCTTTCCCCCGCTGCAATGGCTCTACTGCTGAAATTAATCATCATCCCGGTCTGGCGGACAGGCCTTAATAACAGGGCAATATAACTGGTAAAACCGGCTAAAATACCAAAAGATATTACCTCCTGTATCACCAGCCTACCTCCATACCAGACTACTAAAGCAGTTCCCAGCCCCATTAAAAAATTGACATAGGGCATCCAGAAGGCCGATATTCGGGCAGCTTCCACATTTGTATCAATATAATCCTGATTTATTATATTAAACTCTTTTTCTTCTCTTTCTTCCTGACCAAAAAGACGGGTAATTTCTATCCCGGTGAAATCTTCCTGGATCATCTCCGTCATCCGGGCAAACTTTTTCCTGACCCGTCTAAACATTGGTCTAACCCGGGTAGCATAAATAGACATCCCCATGACCATCAGGGGTAACATTAAGACATAAAGTAAAGCTAACCGGTAATCCCAGACAAACAATACCACTAAAATTCCCATCAGAGTTAAAATATTGGAGGTAATATAAACTGCAGCATTGGATAAAAAATTTCTCAATGAATCAGCATCTGCAGTCACTCTGGACATTAAATCTCCGGTTCGGGAATAATCATAAAATGAAAAGGAAAGATTATTTAAATGCTGATATAAATTAGTCCGAATATCATGAATCACATTCTGAGCAATGTATTCCATAATATATCTTTTGGCAAAATCAAATACACCTTTTAATATAGCAGTGGCTAACATGACAACCGCCAGCAGCCACAGCATTTCTGGAGCACCTTCCAGAATATAATTGTCAATACCATATCTAATTAACCAGGGAGGTAAAAGACCGAGTACAGTTGAAACTAATACCGCAAGTACCGAACCCAAAACTTTAACTTTATGCCGGTATAAGTAGCCTCCCAGCCTCAACAGAGTAGGCCATAATTTTTTTGGTTTTTTCCCTTTACCTTTCTTGCTATTTTCATTTTTGACGGTTTTTATTTCAGTATTACTTTTTGAGTCTGGCCTGGATTTGTTTTTTGACGGGGCTGAACTTATATTTGAACTTTTGGAAGAATTTAATTGTCTATTATTTTCTCGGTTTTTATCTTTCACCAATCTCACCTCAATATGACTCTTTTCTGGCCTCCATCTGTATATTTCCCGGGGAAAACTTCAATCCCCGGGAAATAAGCAAACTTAACATTAATCAGTACAGGAATGGTCTTGCTCATCTCCATGACATTCTTCAACCTGTTCAGGACTGCAGTCACCGGGTTCTCCTTCTAATTTTTCGGGATTCTCACATTTTTCTTCTGCACTTAACTCTTTGAGCTTTTCCTGAAGTGAGGAAAGCTCTTTAGCCAGTTTAGATATCTGGGCCCTTATATCGGAAATTCTTTCAGGGCCAGAAGATGGTGGAGCTGTGCTTTCAGCATGACATTCACAGTAACATTCATAAGTTGAATGATGGCCATGATGATGACATCCACATTCTACGGTAGTTCTGGACTCACAGCAACAGTAATTAACCCTATGATGTCCCTGATGAACATGACAGCAGCACTGATGAGAGTAGACGGGATGACTGCCTTGATGATGACAGGTGCTCCTTCTGCTTCCACACATGAAAATACCTCCTTTCTTTTTTAAATCTTTGAATTTGCTTAAGTGTTATCTTAATTAAATTATACTATACTAATATTATTTGTCAAGTGCATTAGAATAAAATATTATTAATTTAAATGGGGAATTTAGTTATTATTATGAAAATAGTTTATTTTTAACTGATTTTGCAGATTCCAGTATAAATACAATAGTAAAAACAGATAATACAATATAATCAGTTTTTAAAGTGAAAAAATAACTCTGCCCAAAAGCAAATCTGGTTAAATCTGTTACATAGGTTACCGGTGACAGACGGGCTATTACCTGACCCCAGCCCGGTAAATCACCAATCGGTACAAATACTCCACTGATGAATATAACCGGTAATCTAACCAGATTGGATAACATCATTACATTTGCCGGTTTATCTGTGGGTAAAGCAGAAAATATGGAACCTAAAGCAGCAAAACAAATAGAAGCCAGAATAATAGTAAAAATTAAAGAAAGCACATTACCAACAGCTCCTCCCAATATCAGGGTCCCCACTAAAATAATTAAAATAGAGATAGCAAGACTGAAGAAAAATCCAGCCAGGATATCACCTAAGATTAAAGTGGCAACCGATCCCGGAGTAGTTAATAATCTTTCTAAAGTCTTTGTTCTGATTTCCCAGGGAGTAATAAAAGGTCCCACCGAAGAACCGGCAAAAAAGAATGAAATAGCTAAAAGACCTGGGATTAGTTCTTTTACAGGAATTCCTCTTCCTAAAGCAAAAGCAAGAAATAGAAAAAACGGAAATAATATACCAAAAATTAAGATAGGTGATTCTGTATAATTATGTAAAAAATTAATCTTTAGCTTTAGTTTGTTTTAAAATTAAATCAAAAATCATCATTATTATAAAACTGATAGCTATATTACTAAAAAATGCTATTACTCCTGTGGCAATCATAAGTACTTTATTATCTGTCTGTATAGCACTTTGAAACATCTGCAGAGCTGTAAAAACCAACATTGCTCCCAGAACACCAAAGGGTATAATCTCCAGTAGTACCGGAGAGGCAAAGAAAAAAGCAATCACTAATAAAATAAATCCAGATATTATATTAGAGCCACCAGTTCTGGCACCAAAACGATATTGAGCTGCCAGCCCTCCTGCCCCATGACACATGGGAAATCCCCCCAGTGTTGAAGAAACTATACACATAATGCCCATACTGGTTACCAGCTTTTTTTCCGGAACTTTACGATCCAAAAGATCTGATATCAAAAGAGAAGTGGCTAAAACTGCATTTCCCAAAGTTAAAGGTAATTGAGGTAAGGTTCCCAACCAAAAACCTGTAACTAATTCCCCTATTTCAGGTAAAATAATTTCAGGAACACTCATAAAACTAAGGGGTGGCAAACCAAAGTAATATATGCCGATAATTAAACCCAATCCAAAAACAACCAGGGAAGAAATATCAGTTACTTTCAAAAAATAAAAACCAATAATTATAAGAATTGATATTAAACCAACTAACCAGTCTTCAATTAAAAATGATAAAGCTGTTTCTATTAATATTAATGTAAGAGCAAATTGAATACCCCTTATAAGCCATTGAGAAACATGTTTTTTTATATACTTAACAGCATTAAATCTACCTGCCAGTAACAAAATCATACCCATTAGAATTCCTGCCCCGGCAATTTCTCCAGATGTTAAAGCTCCACCAATGGCCACGGCCCCAATAGCTTTCATGGGTTCTACCGGCATCGGTAATTTATAATAGATTCCAGTAGCTATATAACTTAACCCGAAAAAAAATAAAATTGTGCTTAAACTTATATCAGTAACTACCGCCACTCCAACAATTATTGGTAATAAAGTCCCATAATCACCAATTGCACCTGCAGCTTCTTCCAGATTAAATCTAAAATTTTTTTCCATATAAATCCTCCAGGTTTTAGATGGTTTTTTTCACCAACAAACTTTCCTTTATCTCTTCTTTTTTAAATCTAAACAATATTCCCCTTAAAGCAGACTATTTTCATGTTTTTTCTTTTATTTTATTAAAAATTGTAATAGGATTTAATAGAGCTATAATGTCTAACATAGGCAGCCCAATCTTCAATATCAATATCCTAATGAAAAGCATATTTACCCTGTTTTTTAGCTCTTTCTATTGCTATTCCAACTAATTTGGAGTGGTTAAAAAGAAATCTTTTGTGTTTTTTCAAATGGAGATTTCCCTTTTTCTATAGTATTATATGCAATTTCTTTCAACCTTAAAAATAAACTCTCTAATTTTGATTTACTATTTTATTAATTAAATTATATCATGCTTAATTTGTTTTTCAAATATATAAAATTATTATCACAATAAAAAGACTGGAGTTTCACCCCCAGCCTAAAAAATTAGATAACACTAAATGTAATAAACAGCTGAAAAAATCACTTCCAGAAATTTGGAATGCTGCTGATTAAGCCAGCATCTTTAAAAGTGAAGTTAACAAATATCAGATCGATATTAATTAGCTGTAATTTTTGCGCAGCCTGCTCAAAAAGCCGCGGTTCTTCTGCTTCCATTTCCACAGGTTCCAGCTGCCGTAAAGAGTTGTTGCCACATTGCCGAATTTTTTCTTCAAAAGCCAGCCAAAGCTGTTTTTGATATTGTAAAATTTGGAGGTCGCTTTCAGCTGCAGTTTCTGGAGATCATAGGGGCTCAGGTTCTTGGGTTTAAAAACCACATGCTGTCCTTCAAAAAGTTCCCAATTTTTAACCCTATCTACCAGCAGGCGTTCCTTCTCCTTTAAATTTTCATATAATCTGGTTCCGGGCAGTGGGACCAGAATTGAAAACTGGGCACTATCAATATTATATTTTACCGCATTGCGGGCTGTCTGCAGGATTGACTCTTTGGTATCACTATCAGCCCCCAGAACAAACATGCCGTGGATAAATATCCCTTTATCGTGAATTGCCTGGATGGCACGCTTTATATCCTCCAAATTCTGGGGTTTATCATATTCATCCAGGGATGCCTGGTTAAAAGATTCTATGCCCAGATGCAGTCGTTTACAGCCGGCCTTAACCATTTTGTTCAGTATATTCGGCTTCTTGTAGATATTCACTTCTTCCTGGGTGGACCAGTTTAAATCATAATCCAGGGCTTCTATGTGCTCCAGAAGGTTCGCGGCCCGCTCTTGATTAGCTGAAAAATTGTCATCAACGAAGAAAACATGCTTCTTTTCCAGGTTAAAGCTCCGGGCTAATTTATGAATATCCTGAACTACCTTTTCCGGGCTGCGGTACCTGATCTTGCGCCCATACATCTGCACCACGGAGCAGAATTCACAGTTATGGGGACAGCCCCGGCTGGTCTGAATGGGAATGTACTTCAGCTTCTGAGCTCCCTTGATCAGAGAAAAGTCGGGAGTGGGCAGCTGATCTAAATTCGGACAGCCTTTTTGATCGGGATTATGATACATTTCACCTTCTTTTTTAAAGGAAAGACCCCTGATATCTTCGGGATCTCCATCTTCTTGCAGACAGTTGAGAAGTTCCATGAATGGCCCTTCTCCTTCGTGACGTATAACGTAATCGGCGCCATTGGCCAGGGCTTCTTCAGTCCGAAAACTGACATGCGGGCCACCCATTACTACCACACATCGGGGATTAATCTCCTTAATCTGATTGATCAGCTCATAGGCCCGGGGAGCCAGGTTGGTCAGGGCCGTAAGACCCACCAGGTCAGCTTCATTTACCCTATCCCAGTCAATTGCACTCAGGTTTTCACAGAATATATCAACATTCAGGCCCCTCTTTTTCATCATGGCACCCAGGATGGGCAAGCCCAGAAGAGGCATATTGGTGAAACTGAAAAAATTAATTCCAGGTGTCCGGGGTTCTATTAATACTGCATTTTTAATTTTCATATTATTCCTCTCCTCAAGAAATAACCTCTTTACTCAACTTTTCAACTGCTCTTTTAATTTCCTCTCCCATTTTTTACTCATATGAGAATAGATTCAATAAGATATTCTGCTTTTTCTGATAATTCCTCGAAAAACTCTTTAAAGGTTTTTTCCGGATTCATCAGATAAATTCTATAATTATAGTGACAAACAGCATATAAAACATCAGTCCATTTATCTAAATTCAAATCTCCACTTATTTTCTTTTTTTTCTGTAATTTTACCAAATACGATTCAAGCTCTTCGAAAATTCCGCTGTCCATATCTTCAAAAGCACTGAAGTCCCATTTCCCTTGATGTTTAAAACGAAGAGAAAAAATTTCTCTAAGTAATGAGTCATCTATTTTTTTTAGCGGCTTAAAATAAAAATCCAGAAAATATACTATTTCCTCTTTTACTTCAGAAGTTTTTTCAATTTCATTAAATTTATAGTCTTCACGAAAATATAGATCAGAGAAAATATTAATCAGTATTTCTCCCTTAGAATCAAAATAATTATATATGGTGCCTTCTGCAATCCCCGAATGATCAGCTATTTCAGATATAGTTGTTTCCTGATAACCTTTTTCAGAAAACATTACCCGGCCTGTCTTTAAAATCTTTTTTTGGGTCTCTTTTTTTTGTCTTTCTCTTACACTCATAATTTTTTCCTCTCAATTCAAATTTGTTATTACGAAAAAATCTAATCACAAGCTATAATTTAGATAAAAAATATTCGCAAAAAATGAATATACTCACATTTTAACAAAAAATGGTTTTTGTGTCAAAACAGATGCTGTTTATTTCCATTTAATGATATATTCCCCTTCAGCATCTATTTTGTGTATGCTCCTAAAAGAAGAATTTATTGCCCCGCTGCCGGAGCTATCCTCTTTCTCATATGTTAATTGATTATATAGGCAAAAAGAAATAGCTGATTTTATTTCCCATCCTTTTTAACTACCAGAGAAATGTTTATTATAAAAGGACCAGGAAATTACGATTTGCTGTACAAATATCGTGAAGCCAGTATAGGGGAACTTTATAACATTTTAGACAAAGAAGTAGTAAATACAGATTTTCCATCTGAAATAGACTGAAATTGAATATCTTCATCAAGAAGTAAAGGTCCTGGATATAGGCTGGTATTTTTCAGTTCGGGAACTTAAATCCTTAATCAGAAAAGTTTATGATTTAGAAATCATGCAAATTAATCCTGAAGTTATAAATGAAAAAAAGTGGATATATTACTTATAATGATGGAAGTGACCCTGAAGTTTTAAATTTATTTGACATTCACAAATACTTACTTTCTGATATAAAAAGACATAAAACTAAAAAGAAATGAGGAGATATATTAATAATTCAACTTCTGAAATAGTTGATTTTATGACAAAAAATCATATATTATTATTAATGGTATAAACCATAGAGATCGGGGCAGGATTTTTTTAACTATTTTCTGGAATATATCGATTATGAAAACTGTTATAAGCATCATTTTTATAATGAAAATAAAGAATATACTTATCCCTATGGAGAACAATATAAAAATAATAATATTACATTAGATAAACCAACAGCTATTGAATCAAGATATAATTCCTGGACCTATTAGAGCACAACTTATAATTCAAAAGGGATGATCAATATGATAATAAGCGCCAGCAGAAGAACGGATATTCCAGCATTTTATTCTGAATGGTTTATGAATAGAATAAAAGATGGATATGTTATGACCAGGAATCCTTTTAATTATCATCAAATAAGCAAAATAAATTTAGATCCCAAAGTTATAGATGCTTTCGTTTTCTGGACTAAAAATCCAAAGAATATGCTTAACAAATTAAACCAGTTAAACCAATATAATTATTATTTTCTATTTACATTAACTTCTTACGATAAATCACTTGAAAAAAATGTACCCTCAAAAAAATATATAATAAAGTATTTTAAAAAACTATCCAATAAGATAGGAGAGAAAAGAGTTATATGGCGATATGATCCTATCCTTCTCACAGATAAATTTGATAAACAATATCATAATAAGTATTTTGAAAAAATAGCAGAACAACTTGAAAATCATACAAATGAATGTATTATCAGTTACATCGATCTATATAAAAAAACTCAAAAAAATTTAGCTGATATCAACTTAATTGAATTAAACAAAAACGATATGAAAGAAATAGCAGAAAACTTAAAAAACATTGCAGACAAATACAATATAAAACTAAAAACTTGCGGTGAAAAAATAGATTTAAACGATATAGGGGTACCTCATGGAAAATGTATTGATGATAAGCTCATCTCTAATATGATTGACAGCCAAATGAATGTAAATAAAGATCCAAACCAAAGAGAAGAATGTGGATGTGTAAAAAGCATAGATATTGGTGCTTACAATACCTGCCGAAATAATTGTCTTTATTGCTATGCCACTTTCAACAAAAAAACTGTAAACACTAATATGAAAAAGCATAATCCAAAATCTCCTCTGTTCTTAGGGGAATTAACCAAAGATGATAAAATAAATGAAAGAGAAATCAAATCATTTATTGAAAAAAAGCAAAGTTTATTCGACTAATTTTTTTAACATCAAAACGAACATATGTGCGATTAAACACACAATTTATCCGCAAAATGTGAGTAAAGCACTACAATAACATAAATTTTGTGAGGAGGGAAAGGAAAATGGCCAGCTTAAGAAAAACTGACTCTGGAAAATGGGAAGTTGAAGTTGTTATTGGGCGTGACCCAGCAACTGGTAAAAAGAAAAGAAAATCAAAACGATTTCGTTTATTAAAAGATTCCGGGGACCCTCCGGATAATATTAAAATAACCCACCTATAAGGTGGGTTGCTTTTTCCTGTCTTCCCTATTATATAAGTGGCGGAGGGAGGGGGACTCGAACCCCCACACCTTTCGGCTTCACCGGATTTCAAGTCCGGCTCCTTAGCCAATTCGGACATCCCTCCCCATGTTTTCCGATATAAATTTTACTACAAAAACAGCCTTTTGTCAAGCAGTATACTGTCATATTATCAGCTCATTTTTCCACAATACTGCTTTAAACAGCCCTTTTTCTCCTGTATTGCTGCGTAACAACACCAGTATAATGCTGGTGCTTTATGGATTTAAAAGGATTGGAAAATGTTTTTATCGAAATCCCCTTCTCAAAATTATAAAGGGTTTCCCAGCACCCAGTTAATCAATAATCTCCTAATCAATTATCTCCTGGTCCATATAGGGCTGCAGAACTTCGGGTACAGTGATAGAGCCATCTTCATTCTGGTAATTTTCCAGAATAGCGGCCAGAGTACGGCCCACCGCCAGCCCGGAACCATTTAAGGTATGGACAAATTGACTATCAGCCCCCGGCTCGGAGCGATATTTAATCCCGGCTCTCCGGGCCTGAAAATCCTCAAAATTACTGCAGGAAGAAACCTCCCGATAGGTGTCATAGGCCGGCATCCATACTTCAAGGTCATAAGTTTTAGCGGCCGAAAAGGTTAAATCCCCGGTACAGAGAGTCACCACCCGGTAGGGCAGCTCCAGCAGACGCAGAACTTTCTCTGCCTCTTTAGTCAGCTGCTCCAGAACATCATAGGACTTCTCAGGATCAACAAAATTAACCAGCTCCACCTTGTTGAACTGGTGCTGGCGGATAATTCCCCGGGTATCCCGGCCATGGGCCCCGGCTTCAGCACGAAAACAGGCACTGTAGGCTGCATATTTAAGAGGCAGATCAGCAGCAGACATGATCTCCTCCCGGTGCATATTGGTAACCGGAACTTCGGCAGTGGGGATCAAATAATAATCCGTATTTTCCAGTTTAAACATATCCTCCCTAAACTTGGGCAGCTGCCCGGTGCCAAACATACTCTCTTCATTGGCCAGAAAAGGAGGGAAAACTTCATCATACCCATGTTCTTTAATGTGTAAATCAAGCATAAAATTAAACAGACTTCTTTCCAGGCGGGCCCCGGCCTTTTTAAGAAAGGTCAGGCGTGAACCGGCCACTTTACTGCCTCTATCAAAGTCCAGAATGTCCAGCTCGGTCCCCAGCTCCCAGTGTGGTTTGAAATCAAAATCAAACTCCCGGGGACTGCCCCATTCCCGCTGCAGCCTGTTATCTGATTCATCTTCTCCCACCGGTACATCTTCATGCGGAACATTGGGAATCCGGTGTACTATATGCTCCAGCTGTTCTTCAACCTCTTTTAACTTCTGGTCATACTGATCAATCTGATCGGCCACCTGCTGCATTTCCTTAATCAGGGATGAGGCATCCTTACCTTCCCGTTTTAACTCACCTATTTTATCTGAGGTAATATTCCTTTTATGACGGAGCTGTTCATTTTTGTAAAGCAGATCCCTTCTTTTTTGATCCAGTTCAGAAAATTTTGCCAGTGAAATATCATCAATAAATCTTTTATCCAGTGCCTTTTGCACCTGCTTTTTGTTTTCTCTTATAAAATTTAGATCAAGCATATTCTGCTCTCCACCCCACTTTTGTATATTAATATTTGCCTTGAAATATAAGTCTATAACTTCAAACAGGGGCCCCACTTTCAGCTGGACAGTTTTTAAAAATAGCAAAATAATTTTTTAGCTATTTTAAAAATCTTTTATATCTCCCTTATGAACACGGGGAATACGGTCACTTATATTACAGACCACTTCATAGTTAATGGTCTCTGTCACTGCAGCCATATCATCAGCGGTTATCTTCTTTTCACCCTGGCTGCCAATCAGGGTAACTTCATCACCGGTCTGTACACCTTTAATCCCGGTCACATCAACCATAAATTGATCCATACAGACCCGGCCGATAACCGGGGCCTCCTGCCCTTTGACCAGGACCTGACCTCTATTTGATAAAAGACGGGAAAAACCATCGGCA
>SL_8KL_010_SEDDRAFT_10000044_pt1 | contig 85241 bp, 77 predicted proteins | sample SodLakKL_010_SED_4_FD_11160 | JGI IMG/M metagenome (IMG submission 11160)
TCTACATCGACCAGGCCGCGGTCGGTAATTTTCAAAGAAGGAATTACCGGCAGGGCCATAAAAGAAAGGGTTAAGAAAGGCTGGGGCAGATCTGTGCCCAGTTCACGGGCCGCTTCAAGCACCCGCTGCATTTCTGTGGCAACCTTTTCCGCCGGCTGATCGGACATCAGCCCTCCCGCCGGCAGCGGAAGAAGCGCTTTTAGGGCGCCGTCTTCGCCGGCCACCGCAAAACCCCCGCCGGCGGCGGCCAGTTCATTGGCGGCCCCGGCCATCGCTGCTTCAGACGCCCCGATCACTACCAGGTTATGGGAATCATGAGCGACGGTCGACGCCAGGGCCCCTTTTCCCAGGTTGATGCCCCTGATCAGGGCCACGGCAATGTTGCCGTTTTTACCATGTCGTTCAATAACGGCAATTTTATTTACCCCGGAGGTCGGGGCTGCCGCCACAGAACCGTTTTTAGCCCGCTCAACTTCCAGGTGCAGCTTTTCCGTAATTAACTGCCCCGGAATCACCCCGATCACAGGCACTTTGCCCGGAGGATAGTTCAGCATGAAATCCTCTTCGGTTAGAGGACGGGAAATCTTCACGCTTTCCCGGGCGGAAANAGGCAGCTCAGAGGCAGGAACGGGCACAGTGACCTGCCCATCGCGGGCCGCTTCCCGGCCGTCCTTGATCACCAGGCGGGTCCGGAACTGTTCGATATCCTCGAAAACAGCCAGGTCGGCCCGGTATCCGGGGGCCACCGCCCCCCGGTCATAAAGCCGGTACTGGCGGGCTGCGTTGAGGGAAGCAATTTTGATCATCAGCAGCGGATCGGCGCCGAGAGCCACCGCCTGCTTCAGGGCTTCATTTAAGTGCCCTTTTTCAAGCAGTTCCCCTGCTTCCCGGTCATCACTGCCCAGCATAAATGAATCAGCGGTGGCGGGCGTAACCAGGGGCACCAGTTCAGCCAGGCTGGATGTAGCCGAGCCGTGCCGGATAATTATTTTCATCCCGCTGGCCAATTTTTCCTGGGCTTCTTGGGCTGTAATGCACTCATGGTCGGTTGTTATGCCGGCCGAGAGGTAGGCCTGGAGCTCTTTGCCCCCGACTGCCGGGGCGTGGCCGTCTATAACCTTGCCGAGCTTTTTGGCGGCCGCTATTTTTTGATGCACTTCATAATCCCCGGCGATGACGCCGGGGTAATTCATCATCTCCCCCAGCCCGATCGTGCGGGGATCTTGGAGCAGTTTTTCCACCGCGCCGGCATCAAGTTCTCCACCCGCTGTTTCCAGGTCCGTGGAAGGAACAGAAGAAGGGACGGTGGCAAAAAAGTCGCAGGGAGACTGTCCGGAAAGTTCGATCATCATGGTTACTCCTTCCGGCCCAAGGACATTGGCAATCTCGTGAGGATCGTGTATTACGGCGGTGGTGCCCTGACCCAGGATAATCCGGCCCAGTTCGGGCGGCAAAAGGAGGGTGCTTTCAATATGCAGATGGGCATCGATCAGGCCGGGGGCGATAAAAGCGCCGTCAAGATCGATTATCTCCTTCCCAGTGGTATATTCGCTTCCTACAGCGGCAATGACCCCGCCGGAAATAGCAACGTTGCCGGCTATGATTTCACCGCTGAAGACATTGATAATCCGCCCTCCTTTAAGGAGCAGATCGGCCGGCTTATCACCGCGGGCCACGGCCAGGATCTCCGACTTATTATCAAACACCCGGGAGTTATTTTCCATTATTTTTATCCTCCTTACAGCAACCAGGAAGCTGTGGTTCTGAAAACTGATCGCTTATAAGATTCACCGTTATACCCTTCGATTCCTTTTTAAAGATGGAACCGGCCGATTCCTTTAGCGGTCATAGAGTTAAAAGCCAAAAAAAGCGAGGGGAATTAAAGTGCCTAACAAAAAAATAGCCGGACATTTTCTAACCTGCGGCCTGGGTGGACTCTTGATTTTAGGTTTGCTCTTACCGGCCCTGGTTACGGGGTGTACCCTGTTCCAGGCCGAACAAGGCCTGGCCGCTCCGGTGGAAGAACTTGACGGGCGCCTGGTCCGGGCCAATAACAGCTTTGGCCTCAACATCTTCCAGGCCCTCAGGGCCGCTGAAGATGAAGAAAATCTCTTTATCTCTCCGGCCAGTATTTTCACCGCCCTGGCCATGACCTACAACGGGGCCGAAGCAGAAACCCGGCAAGCGATGGCTAAGACCCTGGACCTGGAGGATATGACCCGGGAAGAGGTCAATGAGGCTTTCGCCGACCTGCTGACCATCCTGCACAACCCCGATCCCCGGGTAGAAATGGCTGTGGCCAATTCGCTCTGGGCCCGGGAAGGAGTTGATTTTAAAAAAGACTTTTTACAGCGCAACGAAGATTTTTTTAATGCTGAAGTAACCGCCCTTGATTTCGGCGACCCCGGGGCAGCCGACATAATCAACGACTGGGTCAACGAGCAAACCGGGGGAAAGATCGAAGATATTGTCGAAGCGCCCATTGATCCATTAACCGTCCTTTTTTTAATTAACACCATCTATTTTCACGGGGAATGGAGTGAACCCTTTGACCCGGAACTGACCCGGGAGATACCTTTTTATCTTGCCGACGGCTCCGTAAAAGAACACCCGGTCATGTTCAAAAATGATGACTTCAGCTATTTCGAAACCGATTTATTCCAGGCAATTCGCCTGCCCTACGGCGAAAACGAACGGCTTGGTATGTACGTGTTTCTTCCTTCCGAACAAGCTGGATTAAAAGAGTTTTATGAAGAATTAGATCCGCAAAAGTGGGCCGAGTGGACAGAGTCTTTTACCACCAGGGAGGGGGAAGTCGGCCTGCCCCGGTTCAAGTTTGAATATGAGAAATCGCTGAACGACGTCTTGAAGGCACTGGGCATGGAAATAGCTTTCGATTACGAAGCCGCCGATTTCAGCGGCATGCGCGAAATCCCGCCCCGGTTGTATATCAGCGAGGTAAAGCATAAGAGTTTCGTCGAAGTAAACGAAGAAGGCACTGAAGCTGCCGCTGCCACTTCGGTTGAAATCAGGGTGGAATCAGCCCGGCCCGATTACTTTTCCATGATTGTCGACCGGCCCTTTTTCTTCGCCATTGCCGACGACATGACCGGCCCTATTTTGTTCATGGGCGCGGTGCTCGAACCTTAATCCAACTATGATCCCGGCTTTAAGTAAGCTTGACCGGCTCTCCCGAGATTAAAAGGGAGGGCCGTTTTATTATGTCTTTAAAACTTATATTATTAAGCAATCTTGCCCCTGCATAAGCAGGCGATAAACTTTTTCAAAAGGTCCACAAATGTGTTATTCTTAATGATAGAGTGGTATTAATTGATCAATCAGGACGACTGTTACGGGAACCAGAAACGGTGACAACCATAAGGAGGTTATCTTTTTGAGAGCGAGAGATTCTTACGCGGAACCGTACCGGATCAAAATGGTAGAGCCCATCAGGCTGAAAGACCGCGCCACAAGAGAAGAGCTGATCAAGGAAGCCCATTACAACATATTCAACCTGAAAGCCGAGGATATCTACATCGATTTACTAACCGACAGCGGCACTTCGGCCATGAGCGCCAACCAGTGGGCAGGTATGATGCTGGGTGATGAATCTTATGCCGGTTCGAGGAATTTTTTTAACCTGCAGGCGGCCCTGCAGGATATTTTTGGTTATCAATATGTAGTGCCCACTCACCAGGGGCGCGCTGCCGAAAATATTCTCATGTCCATGTTTGTAGACAAAAACCAGAAAGTGCCCGGAAATATGCATTTTGACACCACCGAAGGCCATATCCGCCTCCGAGAAGCCCAACCCTTAAACCTGGTGATCGATGAAGGGTTAAAATCAGGTTCTGATCACCTCTTTAAAGGCAATATTGACCTGGATCGGCTGGAAGATGAATTACAGAACAACCCGGTTTCAAAACTGCCGCTCATTATCATTACCGCCACCTGCAACAACAACGGGGGCCAACCGGTAGCGATGGACAACCTGCGTGCCGCTTCCGAGCTGGCCAGGAAATATAATCGCCCCCTTTTCATCGACGCCGCCCGCTATGCTGAAAACTGTTACTTTGTTAAACAGAGGGATCCCGCTTACCGCGATAAATCGATCCGGGATATTGCCCGGGAAATGTTTTCTTATGCCGACGGCTGCACCATGAGCTCAAAAAAAGATGCCCTGGTCAATATCGGCGGCTTCCTGGCTTTCAAAAATAATGAAGAGTGGTATGAAAAAGCGGTCCAGATCCAGATCTGTTATGAAGGGTTCCGCACTTACGGCGGACTGGCCGGCCGCGACCTGGAAGCAATCGCCCGGGGCCTCTATGAAGGGACGGAGGAAGAATACCTGGAAGACCGCATCGGCCAGGTCAGTTACCTGGGGCACAGGCTGCTCGACCTGGGAGTACCCATAGTAACACCGGTCGGCGGGCATGGGGTTTTTGTTGACGCCCTCAAATTCCTGCCCCACCTGCCGCAAAGTTATTTTCCCGCCCAGTCCCTCACGGTAGAGCTATACCGGGAGGCGGGGATCAGGAGCGTGGAACTGGGCGCCTGCGCCTTTGGCTACACCGATCCTGAAACAGGCCGGGAAGTTTTTCCGGCCCAGGAACTGGTGCGCCTGACCGTACCCCGCCGGGTTTACACCGATCGTCATATGGACCTGGTGGTTAAAGCCTTTGAAGCGATCGCCGGGCGCAAAGAAAACATCCGCGGCCTGGAAATAACCTACCAGGCCGAAATATTGAGGCATTTTACCGCCCGTTTCCGCCTGCGGGAGCAATAAAGATCCTTGAAGAATACTATTGATCAATCCGGAATCCGGGCCAGAGCCCCCGGCCCGGTTTGCACTATACTGCAGGCCGGACAGGCGAGACGGCAGCGGTGATCTGTTGCGGAGGTACTCCAGAACAGGTCCGAGTTTACAGGAAAACTACGCAGGATCAAACTTTTAGCCAGGGCAGCTGATCTAAATCGGCATTGCCGCCGGAAACAATCAGCCCTATGTTTTTGCCTTTTATATAGTTGCTGTTGGCCAGCAATACTGCCAGGGGCAGGGCCGCCGAAGGCTCCACGACCAGTTTCATCCGTTCCCAGGTCAGGCGCATGGCCTCAACAATGGCCTCTTCGCTTGCCGTCAGGATTGCGCTGACATGTTGATGGATTATTGGAAAGGTGAGATCGCCCAGGGAAGTCCGCAGGCCGTCGGCAATAGTCTGTGGATTGGTCAGGGGAATTATTTTTCCGGCCTGTATAGAACGGTAAGCATCATCAGCCCCCTGCGGTTCTGCTCCGAGCACTTCGGCTGTGGGCCAAAGTGCGGAAACACTTAATGCGGTCCCGCTCAAAAGCCCGCCTCCGCCCACGGGGGCGATCACTGTATCGAGCCCGGGGACCTGTTCCATCAGCTCCAGGGCCGCCGTAGCCTGGCCGGCAATAACCCGGTAGTCATTGTAGGGATGAACAAAAACAGCGCCGGTCCGGGTCACAATCTCGTCCAGGGCTTTCTCCCGGGCCTGCTGGGTCGATTCCGTGTAGGTAATTTCAGCGCCGTAGCCGGCAACCGCCGCCTTTTTAACCGGCGGGGCATTTTCAGGCATAACCACATGGGCCTTGATGCCCCGGCAGCGGGCGGCGTAGGCCAGGGCGGCGGCATGATTGCCCGATGAATGGGTGGTTACACATTTTTCCACGCCCCCTCCTCCCAAAAAATCGCCTTCCTCAAGGCTGAAGACCGCGTTTACCGCGCCGCGCGCTTTAAAGGCCCCGACCTTCTGCAGGTTTTCGCTCTTGAAGAACACCCGTCCCTCACAAAGCCGGTCAATGGTAGCCGAGGTAAATACCGGGGTGCGGTGGACATAGGGTTTAATCCTGGCCGCCGCCTCTTTTATGGTCTGGATGCTGGGAAATGAATGCATAGGGTATCCCTCACTTTCAGACCGCCATCAACGGCGACCCGCTCCTTAAATTAAGGGTTTCTGAATAATTATTCGCCTTGAGGAGGCTTGATCCCTCTTGAACAATAAATCCGGAGACCGCAAAATGAGCAAATCTTGCCTGATACTTTTAAAGGGAAAATCCCGACCTTATAGAATTATTAACACGAAAGGGGAGATGGACATGAAAATACTTATATGCACCGATGGGTCCGACTTCAGCCAAAAAGTGATCGAGGTTTCTTCCAATATGGTCGGCAGCTGCAATATTAACGAGGTAACCATGATCCACGTTCATGAGGGTTCTACCATTCTACCCGATTACTGGCAGGGAAAATACCTTTTCAGCGATGAAGAAGAAAAAAAGTTAAAAGATATGGATAAAAGGCTCCTGGAGGAAAGGAAAAAATACTTTGCCGGCGCTGAAAAAGAATTTAAGAAACATGACATACCGGTCAATACCCTCTTTAAAATAGGGCATCCAGCCGAAGTAATCAGCAAAGTGGCGGAAGAAGGCGGGTATGACCTGATAGTGATCGGAAGAAGGGGCATGGGCGGAGTGAAAAAGCTGTTTTTGGGCAGTGTCAGCAACGCCGTGTTGCAGATCGCCCGCACCAACGTATTAATCGTCAAGTAATCCATATTTTTTATGCAGTAAAGCCAGGCATAAAGCCTGACGTAATAGACTATTTCATGCCGTTACAAACCAACGAGGTCCGGACCGACAGTGCTGAAAAATATTTTTGAAAAACAAGACTGGCATTTTGTCCTGCTTGCCCTGCTAGTGGTATCGGTCAATATGATCATGGACCGGTTTCCACTTTTTTTCCTGGGCGCATTCTGGGGCTTAAGCACCGAAACGTGGATGTGGATCGGCATTATTGCCGCCATCCTTCACCAGCTATATGTAATGATAATCTGGAGAGTACAGCTGGAAACCCAGTGGCTCACCGCCAACCTGCCCCGGGTTGGCTATATCGCTTACCTGTTAGATTACACCATGATGCTCATAGCCCGGATTGGGGCTATTGTCCTGGCAGCTGCTGCCAACCGGGACAGCTTCACTTTTCCCGAACCCACCAGGTGGATTGTTGCCCTCACCCTGGCCGTCCCTTTCGTAGGGGTAATATATTCGATAACCAGGTATTACGGCTATAAGCGCCTGGCCGGTGCCGACCACTTTGAACCGGCTTACCGCGACACCGGTTGGCTCAAGAGGGGCATTTTTCAGTTTGCCCCCAATGCCATATATGTCTTCGGACCGCTCGGCTTCTACATCCCCGGCATCCTGCTGGCTTCACCGGCATCACTGCTCCTGGCCCTGTTTAACCATATTTACATCTGGATCCACTATTACTGCACCGAACTGCCCAATTTAAGGCGGATCTACGGCCCCGACAGGCATTAAAGCCGGTCTTTGCCGAGATACCGGGCCATTTAGAACGCAAGTTCCCGCTTCCTACTACCGGGGCCGGCGGCAGGCAGGCGGGTCGGATATAAAGCGCGGCTTTTTATCCAGGGTATGGGTAGCGTAAACATTCCTGATGGTGCCGGTAATACCGCGCATGATCAGGGAATGAGTTTCTGCCGTTCGGCCCCGGTAACGGACCCCGCTCAGCATATCGCCGTCTGTAATCCCCGTGGCGGCAAAAAAGATATCCTCCCCCCTGACCAGGTCTTCAAGCAGCAGCAGTTTATCATGGTCGGCAATCCCCAGCTCGCGGATCCTTTCCAGATCTTCTTCGTCTTCCGGCGCCAGGCGGGCCTGCATCTCCCCGCCCAGAATTTTAATGGCGGCAGCGGCAATAACCCCTTCGGGGGCCCCGCCAATGCCGAAAAGAATATCGACACCGGTATTTTCAAGCGCAGCAGCAATGGCCGCGGAAACGTCACCGTCGCTAATCAACTTGACCCGCGCCCCCGCTTTCCTGGTTTCCTCGATGATGTGCTGGTGCCTTTCCCGGTCCAGCACTATAGCGGTGACGTCTGCCACATCTTTTTTCAGGGCCTCGGCCACCTGGCCCAGGTTTTCCGCCACCGGAGCATCGAGAGCGACGCAACCCCTGGCACCGGGCCCCACGGCTATCTTGTCCATGTAGACATCGGGGGCATGAAGGAAACAACCACGGTTGGCAATGGCCACAACCGAAAGGGCGTTAGGTAGACCCTTGGCCACCAGGTTGGTCCCCTCGAGGGGATCCACTGCTATATCGACACAGGGTTCGGTTCCGCTTCCTACCCGCTCGCCGATATAGAGCATGGGAGCCTCATCCATCTCCCCCTCACCGATCACTACCGTCCCGTCTATGCTGACCGTATCAAAAACCGAACGCATGGCATCTACCGCGGCCTGGTCCGCGGCTTCTTTATCCCCCCGGCCCATCAGCCTTCCCGAGGCCAGGGCTGCAGCTTCTGTTACCCGGACAAACTCTAAAGATAGTTCTCTCTCCAATGTTTTCCTCCATTTTCTAAGATGGTGTTTCCCTGTCCAGGGGCATACTCATGCACCGTGGACCGCCGCGGCCGCGCACAAGTTCGGAACTGTCAATTTCAATCACATCTACCCCGTGCCGGCGCAGGGCTTCGTTCGTGGCTTCATTACGATCGTAGCAAATTACTTTACCCGGTTTGACAGCCAGGGCGTTGGTGCTGTCTCCCCACTGTTCCCTGGCAGCCGTAATCTCATCGTTGGCGCCTGAGTAAATTATTTCAATCTGCTTCTGGTGCAAAGCCTTGCGCAGTGCTCCCTGCAGGTTATAGCCGCTGGAAGCCGAAACCCTGTCATCTCTGCCTTTTTCCAGCCAGTACGTTGTGACGACATCCTTAATGCCTGGATACATCAGGAATTTATCGCTGTCGACCATAGTAAAAACTGTATCCAGGTGCATGTAAGCCCGCCGGGAGGGAATCTGGACCACCACGATATGTTTGACCAGTTCTTTTTCCACCAGGTATTTATGGGCAATCCATTCGATCGCTTCTTCAGTCGTCCTCTCGCTGAGGCCGATCACCAGCGTCTCCTCGTTCAGGACGAGAACATCCCCTCCCTCGATGCCGTAAGGGATTTCTTCATGAAAAGCCAGTTCCACATTTTTGAAAAGAGGATGGTACTTGTGGATAAAACGCAGAAAAACAGTTTCCAGGCGCCTGGCAGGATTAAACATGCTGCTGACCTGCAGTTTCGGGCCGATCATGGCCCCGTGGTCCCTGGTAAAGTACATATTGGGCAAAGGCGCCAGGTAAAAGGGATAGCTGTCCAGGGTCAGGTCACTCAAGGTGCGGTGTTTTTTTAAATGCTGTATTTCCTTTTTGTGAAAACCCGCAATTAAAGTTGCAACCAGTTCCTGTGGTTCCTGCTCGCTCAGGTAGTTATAGATGGTATTTAAAACATCCGCTTCGATCAAGGGACTGGCCTTGAGATGCCTTTTAATCAGCTCGCTTTTAACCTGCGGATCTTTGACAATCTCGGCCAGTAAAGCAGTTACATAGTAGACCTCGGCCCCGTTGTTTTTTAAGACCGCGGCAAAACCGTCATGCTCTTTCTGGGCCTGGGCCAGCCAGGGGATCTCATCAAACAGCAGATCTTCCAGATAACGCGGCGTCAGATTTTCAAGTTCCTGGCCGGGTTTGTGCAATATTACTTTTTTCAGCCGGCCCACATCAGACCCTACATGCATTGTTTTATCCAAAAATCTTCACCCCCATTATTAATCGAGTTTAGCAGTAGCTTTTTATTATATATTCGCTATTTAAAAAATATTACCTTTATATAATAACGCATAATAAAGTGATTTTAAACAGGACCTGCCCCTGTGATGCTCTTGATCTTGACTGAAACTGGATCAATAACGGTTGAGATAAAACAAATTATTTCTTGCTTTATCTGGAAAGACGTGATATAGTTTCGTCAGTGTTGAAAAGATGAGCATGATGCAAACTGTCTTTAACCTTTGCCTGATGAAAGGAAAGTGGTTTGGCTATACTCCTCTTTTTAAACCATTTCTAAAATGAAGGAGAATTAAGTACATGCAAGGTAAAGTAAAATGGTTTAACCCCGACAAAGGGTACGGTTTCATCGAAACAGAAGAAGGTGGGGATGTATTCGTTCATTTCTCCGCAATCCAGTCCGAAGGTTTTAAGACTCTTGAAGAAGGACAAACTGTAGAATTTGAAGTTGTCGAAGGCGAGCGCGGAAAACAAGCTGCCAACGTTGTGCCCCAGTAATAAGGGGCTGACAGATAATGGTTTAGGGTATTTCCTTAATTGAAAGGGAAATGCCCTTTTTTATCTCTTATGCGCATAAAGGAAGGTAACATCAATGAAACTACTTGCAAACATTAACTTAAAATACCCCCTTATCCAGGGAGGCATGGCAGTGCGGGTCTCTACGGCGCCCCTGGCCGGGGCAGTAGCCTCTGCCGGAGGAATCGGTGTAATTGCTGCAACCGGCATGAGCATGGAAGAGCTGCGGCGAGAAATTAAGGAAGCCAGGAAAATCGCATCAGGTGGGATTATCGGCGTCAACGTCATGTACGCCGTGCGCGATTTTGCGGAACTGGTAAAAACTGCCCTGCAGGAAAAAGTAGATCTGGTAATTTCAGGGGCCGGCTTTTCAAGAGATATTTTTAGCTGGGGGAGAGAAGCCTGTATACCTATTTTTACCATCGTATCTTCAGCCCGGCTGGCCAAAATCGCCGAAAAATATGGCGCCTCGGCAGTTGTTGCCGAAGGCACGGAAGCTGGCGGCCACCTGGGCACCGACAGGCCGACAGTTGAAATCCTGCCGGAAATCAAGGGCGCCGTAAAAATTCCGGTCATTGCCGCCGGAGGTATTACCGACGGCGGGGATATTGAAAAAATGCTGCAGCTGGGAGCAGACGGGATTCAGATGGCTACCCGCTTCGTTTTAAGCAGGGAATGCAGCGTGGCTGAATCATTTAAAGCCCATTACCTCAGCGCTTCCAGGGAAGATTTAGTTTTGATCAAAAGCCCGGTCGGGCTGCCGGGCCGGGCAATCCGGAATGTTTTTTCTGAGGCTTTGAGCCGGGGCGAAGCGCCCAAACCACTGTGCGAAAACTGCCTCAAAACCTGTTCCCATGAATTCTGTATCCTGAAAGCCCTTGAAAATAGCCGCCTGGGCAATATTGACCGGGGTGTTGTTTTTTCAGGACAGAATGTCTATAAAATTAAAGAAATCTTGCCGGTAAAAACCATCATTGACCACCTGAGCAGGGCTTTTTCCGACCAGGTAACTTCTAACATCAATATAAATTCCTCAACAATCCCCGGCACCGGTTAGAGCCCTTCAGCATAACATTTTTTCAGTAAACCGGGTAAAACAGGCGCGATTTCACCTGGCCAGGCAGACCGGTTCGGCTTTCAGGGCCGCAGCCAGGTCCCGGGGAGAGAGGCTGATCTGGACCCCGCGGGTCCCGGCGCTGATAATTATTGATGAATGATCAAAAGCGCTCTGATCGAGGTAACAGGGAAAATTGCTTTTCAGGCCGAGGGGAGATACCGCACCCCTGATATAGCCGGTCAAGGGCCGGATTTCTTTTAAAGGTACCAGCTCCACCTTTTTATTACCGCTGACCCTGGCCAGGGCTTTTAAGTCCAGCTCTCTGCCCCCCGGCACAGACGCGATGATCACCCCGCTTTTATCTCCCCGGGCCACAAGGGTTTTAAAGATCTGCTCGGGCGGCAGGCCAAGTTTTCTGGCCGCATTCTGGGCGCTCAGGTCGTCTTCATCCACATCAAATTCCAACAACCGGTATTCGAGGCCCAGGCGATCCAGGATCCTGGCCGCATTGGTCTTTTTCATCTCAAAGCAGCCTCCCGCTGAAACCAGCATGCTAAATTTTACTATTTTATATTTTTAGCCCACCGGAAAAATTCCGTCCCCGTCAACCGGGGCCGGTTTAAAGACCGCGTAAAAATTCGCTTTTTAAGGCGCCGGGCGCTTTTTGGGCCAGGACCCGGTCCAGCTCGGCCAGCAAAGCCTCACGGTCCCGGGAAAGAACCGCTTTTATGGGCAGATAATTCGAAGCATGGTTGGCCCGGAAAACACAGTGGGTCAGGTCCAGGCCCTCGACCATCATCCTGATTTCCTCCAGCAGCTGCCAGGGGCTCAGGGGAGTGAGTTTGCCCTGCTCAAACTGGCGGTGGGTGGTAGTTCCAGGGACAGGCATCAGGCTAAGCAGGCCCAGGTATTCCGGATCAATTTGATTTAAAAGCCGGGCCGATTCCCGGGCATGTTCCTCGCTGCCCTCCAATCCGGCCAGGCCGTTAAGGACAGTAATGGATAACGGCAGCCCTGCTTTCCTGGCTTTGGCGGTGCCGGCGGCAATTTCTGCCGGTGTAACGCCCTTTTTTATGTCCTGCAGGACCTTAGCGCTGCCTGTTTCCAGGCCCAGGTAGACTATCCCCAGCTTACAGCTTCTTAGCTCCTGCAGCTCCCGGACGTTTTTTTCCAGCAGGTCCTGGGGGTTTCCATAAACAGCGACCCTTTCCAGCTTTGGAAAAGCCCGGCCCAGGGACTGCAAAATTTGCAGCAGCCGGCCGGTCGGAATGACCAGGGCGTTGCCGTCGGCCAGGAATATTCTCCGGGTATGCGGTAAAAACCGGGAAACCTGCTCAATGTCCTGCTCTATCTCCTCCAGGCTGCGGAGGCGGAATTTCTTCTTCTTATACATGCCGCAAAATGTGCAGCGGTTATGGGAGCAACCGATGGTTGCCTGTAGAATTAAACTTTTTGCCTCACTGGGAGGCCGGTAAACATCTCCTTCATACTGCAGTGGTATCATCATGATCAACCCTTTGCCTGAATCTGCCTTATGCCGGCATCATTTTTTATTTCGCCAGAAAACCGCTTATCCCTGCCTCAGCCTGATGGCGCTATGATCCGGTCCGGCCAAAATATGCTGAAGAAGCTATTGTCGCTGCCGGTTAAATAAGGTATGCTTTATAAAGGCTGAAATGCTGAATGCATTACTGTCGGTTTCTCAAACCACCGGGAACCCGGGCCTGCGGATATTAAATTTCCTGTGAAAGCGCGCTCGAAATATGGACAAACACAACATCATAAAGCTTACCTTGCGCTTTATTACTTTTTTTGGCGGTTTATATATTGTGGCCAATGGCATTGTCTCTACCATCCAGGCCAACCTGGGCGTTAATCCCTGGGATGTCCTCCACATCGGGCTGGCCGTCCAAAGCGGTCTCACTATCGGCCGGATCATCCAAATTGTTGGCTTGACGCTGGTGGGCCTGAGCTTTTTCCTCAAGGTCAGGCCCTCCATCGGGACCCTGATGAATATGGTTTTCCTGGGCCTTTTTGTGGACCTGATTATTTACCTTGATTATATTCCCGCCCCGGATCCACTGTGGTTGAAAATTATCCTGTTTGTCACCGGGGTAACCTTATTTGGATTTGGCTGCTCCATCTACATAAGCGCCAACCTGGGGGCGGGACCGCGGGACAGCCTGATGCTGGCCCTGGGCAAGATAATTCCCTACCGGCTGGGAACGGTAAGGACTTTTATGGAAGCGGGCGCCGCCCTGAGCGGCTATTTTCTCGGCGGCCCCCTGGGCCTGGGAACCGTTATTTTTGCTCTTACAGTTGGTATTTTTATGGATATTGGTTTTGCCTTGATCCGACTTTTTAAAAAAACTGTCTTCTACAAAACATTGGTGGCTGAACAACTCCACTGAGTTTAAAACCACTATAAAAGCAAAGGAGGGCGGCTTACCCATAAAAGCCGGAGAGGCAATGAGAAGGGTCAGCATAGCTGATAAGGGGGGTATGGAGATTAAACACAAAGAAATGCAATGGCGGTCCGACGACGGAGAGCCCCTGCTGGCCAGGCAGTGGGAACCGGACTCGGAGGTAAAAGGGGTAATCTGTTTGGTGCATGGTCACGGTGAGCACAGCGGCCGTTACCGGCACTGGGCCGAGCGCCTGGCCGGCGCCGGCTATGCCATGCTGGCCATCGATCTGCGCGGTCACGGTAAATCCGGGGGGAAGCGCGGTGACACCCCTACTTTTGATCATTTTTCCGATGATATTAACCTGATGCTGGATGAAGCCAGGCGTGAATTTAAAGATATACCTTGCTTTCTTTACGGCCACAGCATGGGCGGTCTGCTGGCCCTGTTTTGCCTGATCCAGCGCCGGCCGCTCCTAAACGGGGCGGTAATTACCAGCCCCCTGCTGCATTCGGTCTATGACCACAAGCAATATCTTACAGCAATGATTAGTTTTTTCAGCCGGATCATACCCGGCCTGAGCATTTCCAGCAATCTTGAGGTGGACGCCCTGGCGCAGGATCCGGCGGTTATCTATGCTTACCGCAGCGATCCCCTGGTCCACGACAGGGCTACGCTGCGCCTGGGAAAAGGACTTCTTGATACCATCGAGTACATTTTTAACCGTGCCGGTGAAATTAAGTTGCCCCTGCTGATCATGCACGGGACAGAGGACAGGATTAATCATGCCTCCGGTTCTGAAAAACTGGCCGGCCTGGTTTCCGGTGACTGCACCCTGGAGCTCTGGGAAAGTTTATACCACGAGCTGCACAATGAAGAGGAAAAAGACGAAGTTTTTGCCTGCTTGAAAAACTGGCTGGACAGCAAGCTCTCCAGTCCTTAATAAAGCCCGCCGGGGCGAGCGGACAGCTGCCTTGAACCGGTCCTGGTACGGGCCTGTTGATCGATCCCGCTAAAAAGGGCCTTTAAATAAAAGCTCTCCTCCCGGAGGCAGTGTTTCCTCCCGGCCGTGGACTTGAACCTGAACCGCCGCGCTGTTTTCCGGGGCCGATTTGACCGCAAAAGAAGCTTTGGCCATGCTTATGTGCAGTTTTTGAGCCCTGTAGACCAGCTTAAAGCTCACTTCGCGCCATTTTTCCGGCAGGGCCGGTTTAAAGGTTATCTTTCTTTCTGCAGCCTGCATCCCGGCAAACCCAAAAACTATGATCTGCCAGGCGGCCCCGCAGGAGGCGGTGTGAATACCGCCGATAAAGGTGCCCCCGCTGAAAGCCTTGTTGGTATCGAGCAGGTCGATCAGGACGGAGCGCAGGAAATAGCGGTAAGCCTGCCCGGTGTAGCCCGCTTTTGCCGCAACAATGGCGTGGACGGCAGGGCTGAGGGAAGAACCGTGCTGGCAGCGGGGCTCATAATAATCGTAGTTTTTCCTGACCACCTGGCGCGGGAAAAAATCATGCATGGCCAGCAGCTGGAGCACGTCAGCCTGCTTGGCAACCTGCGTATGAACGGCCACCCCGTTGGGCCAGCCCCAGTATTCATTTTTATCGATCAGCCTTTCTTGCAAGCTGGCGGGATAAAGATCTTCCAGTTTAAAATAGTCCCGGAACTGTTCAATGATCCCGCTTTCCGGGTCGGGTTCGGGAAGATAGATTAACCCGGCCATTTCTGCCCAGCAGCTATAATCATCTTCAGTCAGGTTCAAGCGGCCGGACAGCTCTTTTAAACGGGCGGGGTTTTCCTGTTGCAGGCGCTCGTAAATATCAAGGGCGGTTGTTAGGCTGAAGCAGGCCTGGTAATTGGTAAAAGCGTTGTTGTCTACATTTTCGTGATATTCATCAGGACCCAGGACCCTGATTATTTCATAGCGGTTTTTATCTTTTTTAAAGTAAGCGAAAGAATACAGGAACCGGGCCACTTCAAAAATAATCTCCGCTCCGTAGCGGTCGATAAAGTCCCAATCACCGCTGGCCCGGTAATAACTCCAGATCGCATAGACAATGTCGGGTGAGATATGGATCTGCCAATCGTTGAAATGATTGCGGATTTTACGGCCGCTTAAGACATCGGTGAAGAAAAAAGAGGGGCACAACTCGGCGCCGGTTTTGCCGCTGACCCAGGCATAAAAGGCACCTTCACAACCCAGGTCCTCAGCCTTCTTGCGCGCTCCGTCAAGGGTCTTATAACGGTACGTCAGAATATTGCGGGCTACATCCGGGAGGGTATAATAATACATGGGCAGGTTAAATATTTCCTGGTCCCAGAAGGCAGAACCCTGGTAGGCCTGGCAGGAGAGGCCCCTGGCCCCGATGGGCAAACTGTCGCTGTGGAAAGGGGTGGCAATAATATTGTGGTATAGATTGAACCTGAGCGCCGCCTGCGAATAAAGGTCCCCGCTGATGGCAAGATCAACCTGGTCCCAGATCTGATCCCAGAACGGGCGGTGATCTGCTTTAAGCTGATCATAACCTTTTTCAAGGGCGGCGCGGAGGCTTTTATGGGCCGCAGCCCCGGGATCGGGAACGTCGTTGCTGCTGTAAACTACCATCAGCTTTTCCAGGGTCAGTTTTTCCCCGGCTTGCATTTCAAAGCTGAGTTTCCTTAATAGAGTCTCTTCCCCTTGAATGATTTCCTGCTCCAGGGGCCGGCAGCCCGACACAGCCTGCCCTTCCAAAACCGTGATCACAGTTCCCAGTTCCCCGGTTTTGGCTTGAACAGACAGGTACTCTTTACCGCCCTCAAAGCGGTAATCAAACAGGTGCCTGCCGTTTAAATCCCAAACCGAGCCGTCAATACCGCTATACAGCTCCAGCCTGCACGGCTGCCGGGCTTCAATTTGATAGCGCTGGGCAATCAGGTGCCGGTCGGCGCAGCTGGCAAACTGCTCCATCTTGATGTTAAGCTGTTTTCCACTTCCGCCGATCCAGCTGTTTTCAAGGCTCAAGATCCCGTGTTTGAGATCCAGTTTGCGGCAGTAATCTGAATTGCAGCCAGCGGTTGGAGAAGCCGTCCCGCAGGTGGTTACTTCTTCTCCGTCAACTTTCACCAAAGTATAAAGGGCATTGGGCACATTGCAAAGCTCGGTCCATTTGCCGTCGGCATTATCATAGGTGTCGGCCACGAAACAGCCCACGTAGCGATCTTTGCGCCATTCCGGAAAAGTTCCCCGGTAACCGAGATAGCCGTTGCCGATCAAAAAGTTACTGCCGGCAGCGATCAGGTGGGCTTCGATAAAAGCGTGTTCAATGATTTCCCAGCCTTTTACAGTGGAAAGATTCTCGTTAATTTGCATTTAAGCAGCGGTCCTTTTTATGATTAGACTATACCGGCGGGGTGAATCTTTAAGTTTATCTCCGGCAAAGGATAATTTTCTCTAATGATTTTTTGATCTATTTGAGGCTCGAGGGGATCGGCAGTCATTGTAAACTCGACTTCGCTGGACCCACCCTGCCGGTAATCAAAACTTAACCCGTCGTCGTGGTAAAGGAGATAGGTTCCCTCACTGCCGGCATAGCAGTGCATGGTCAACTGTTTACCGGTTTGTGCGGCCCCAACTGCCCCTTCTACGGAATCGTGGGGCAGGATCGTCCCGGCCCTGACAAACAGGGGCAGGGTATCAAGGGGCGCTTGGCAGATATAATAACGGCCTCCCCGGTATACTTCTCCGCTCCAGTAGTCATGCCAGAGCCCTTCGGGCAGGTATAGCTGGCGCCGATCAAGCCCGGGCCGGAGCACCGGGCAGACCATGAGCCCCTCCCCAAGCAGGAATTGATCGTTTATGTGGTAGGTCCGTAAATCATCCTGGTTATGATAAAACAGGGGCCGGACCGCCGGCGCTCCATTTAAGGCGCTTTCTTTCATCAGGTTGTAATAATAGGTCAGCAGCCGGTAGCGAAGGCGGATATAAGAGCGGGTTATGGCAAGGACTTCAGCACTGTAGGCCCAGGGTTCCTGGCGGGCTGTCCCGATCTCGCTGTGGTTGCGGAAATAGGGCAGGAATGCGCCCAGCTGGGTCCAGCGCACCAGGAGTTCTCCGCTGCAGTCACCGCGGTAACCGCCCACATCGGCGCCGGTAAAGGAATAGCCGCTCAAGCCGAGGTTAAGGATCATGGGAATGCTGACTTCCAGGTGTTCCCAGGTGCTGGCATTGTCGCCGGTCCACAGGGCGCTGTAGCGCTGGCTGCCGGCAAAAGCAGCCCGGGTTAGAATAAAGGGCCTTTTTTCCGGCTGGTATTTTTCCAGCGCTTTTAGGGTTGCCCGGTTTTGCAGCAGCCCGTAGATATTGTGCACTTCACGGTGCGGCCTTTGCCGGCCCGCATCATCATAGTGGACAGTGTCATCGGGCAGGGTGCCCGCCGACTGAGTAAAATCAGTAGGCTCATTCATATCATTCCAAATTCCTTCCACACCGCAATCCAGAAGTTCGCGGTGGAAACCGGCCCACCACTGCCGCACTTCACTGCGCATAAAATCGGGATAAACAGCCGGTTTGGGCCAAACCTCTCCCTGGTATTCTTCACCCTGCGCCGTTTTGACAAAATAGCCCTTATCCCTGCCTTCTTCATAGACCCGGTAGCCCTCTTCGACCTTGACCCCCGGGTTGATGATGACAACCACCGCAAAGCCCATCTCCCGGAGCTGCTTTAAAATCTCTTTAAAGTCCCGGAACCGCTCCCCGTGGACGGTAAAAACTTTATAAGCGTCCATGTAGGCTATGTCCAGGTATAAGACATCGCAGGGCAGATCATGCCGGCGCAAGTTTTCGGCTATGGCCAAAAGTTCTGGCCCGGTTTCGTAACTGTAGCGGCTCTGGTGGTAGCCTAAAAAATTTTTTCGGGGCAGGTAAGGCCGGCCGGTAAGGTTGCCGTAAGCGCTGAGCACCTTTGAAACAGAAGGCCCGTAGAGGAAGTAATAATCGAGATTGCCGCCCCGGGCCCGGAAAGAAACCGTCCCGGGATCGGTTTTGGAGAAGTCAAAATCGGTCCTGTGGGTATTATCAAAATAGATCCCGTAAGCGCGGCCGGGAGCAGCCCCGATATAAAAAGGAATTGAGGTATGCATCTCCGGGACCAGGGGATTATGGATGATGTGATGGAACAGGACATCGTTATTATAATTAGCTGTGGCCGTGCCGATCTGGTTGATCCAGCCGTATTTCTCCCCGTTTCCGTAGAAGCCCTTTTCCCAGAGCTTTTTCTTTTTGATGCGGAGTTCTTTTAGATCGACCTCTGTATCTTCACTTAAAACCAGCCCCTCCCGGCTGCTGATTTTCACGTTCAGGGTTTTGCTGTCAACCTCAATTTTCAACTGCGGGGTCACCAGGATCATATTTTCCAGATGTGCCTTTATATCCTGTGGTTCGCCCACCACCGCCACGGTGGAAGAACAAAGTTCCTGGTCCTCGCTGTAAGCAAAGCGGATTGTTTGCTCGCTGTAAAAGAGAATCTGCAAATAGCCGTTGAGGCCTTTAACCGTATAGCCTTTGCCGTTTTTCCACATTGCCCCGCCGCTCCTTTTAAGCCTGGTTTTAATTAAACGATTAATTAATAATTGCCCCGGGGTTTATTTCAGCCACAGAAGGAAAAAATAAATCGGCCGCGCCTACCCTTTCCGGCGGGCCAATACCAATGGTAGCCATGCCGGCCGCTTTTGCCGCTTCAATGCCTGCTTCTGCATCTTCCACTACCACACAAAAACGGGGTTTTACTACCAGTTTTTCCGCGGCGTAGAGAAATAGATCGGGGGCCGGCTTGGATTTTTCCACGCTGCCGCCGTGGGCAAAAGCGTCAAAATAAGAAGCAATGCCGAGGCGATCCACGACCAGGGGGGCATTTTTGCTGCCTGAAGCCAGGGCCAGCTTAAATCCCAGCTCCTTTAATTGCTGCAGCAGCTTTTCTGCGCCCGGAAGCAGATCCTGTGCCGTGATTGACTCAATAGACCGGCGGTAGTAACCGTTTTTACGATCCATAAGCTCCTGCATCTTTTCTTCAGGCAGCTTCCGCCCCTTTAGGACCAGCTCCAAAGAAGCACGCCTGGATACGCCCCGCAGTTTTTCGTTATCCTGCCGGTTAAAAGGCAGACCTTCCTCTTCCGCCAGGCGCTTCCAGCCCAGGTAATGGTACTCCGCAGTATCGGTTAACACCCCATCCAGGTCAAAAATGAAAGCCTTGATATTTTTCAACGCGGGTTTGGGGTCAGCTTTTAAGCCCCCTTTATTTTGCTTCATAAAAAAGCGCTGCCTCGGTTTCGCGATCGAAAAGATGCACGTTTTCTACCTGGAATAAAACTTTAACCCTGTCATGAACCTGGATATTGAGGGTGGGATCCACCCTGGCAATGATCGTATTCCCGTTCAGGTCTAAAAACAGGTAGGTTTCAGAACCTAAAAGCTCAGTAACCTCAACGGTAGCCACATTATCTTCCTCTCCATCAGCCCTGGTTACATCCAGGTGTTCCGGCCTGATTCCCAGGATAACATCCTTTTCCCCGAGCCGGTCATTGTTTTTCAGGCTGGTGACCATTTCCGGTTTAAGCTCTACTCTGCCGCCCTTAAAGTCGACCGAAACCTTGCCGTTGCTATCGCTCAGGCCGGCCTCGATAAAATTCATCTGCGGCGATCCGATAAAACCGGCCACAAACTGATTGATAGGATCCTTGTAAAGTGTTGTCGGATCGGCAATTTGCTGGACCAGGCCGTCTTTAAGGACCACAATTCTTGTTCCCATGGTCATAGCCTCGGTCTGGTCGTGGGTCACATAGATAAAAGTGGTAGCCAGGCGCAGGTGCAGTTTGCTTAATTCCGCCCTGGTTTGCACTCTCAGCTTGGCATCAAGGTTGGAAAGAGGTTCATCCATCAAAAACACCTTTGGATCCCGGACAATGGCCCTGCCCAGGGCCACCCGCTGCCTCTGCCCACCGGATAGTTGTTTGGGCTTCCGGTCCAGGAGATCTTGCAGGCCCAGGATGCTGGCCGCATTTTCGACGCTTTTCTTGATTTCTTCTTTCGGCATCTTGCGCAGCTTCAGGCCGTAAGCCATATTATCGAAGATGGACATATGCGGGTAGAGGGCATAGTTCTGAAAAACCATGGCTATATCACGGTCTTTTGGCGAAACATCGTTTACCAGTTCATCGTCGATATAAAGCTCTCCGGAGGTTATTTCCTCCAGGCCGGCAATCATCCGCAAAACGGTCGATTTTCCGCAGCCCGAAGGCCCGACCAAAACAATAAACTCCTTGTCCTCAATTTGAAAATTCACATCTTTTACAGCTACAAAACCATTGGGGAAAACCTTGTTAATGTCAACCAAATTTAAACTGGCCATAGCATCCACCCCTTTAACTTTCTTATATTATTAATTAAGCGAAACGACAACCTTTTCTCCCCCTGAAATTTTAAGATCCTGTCCCCGGTGCCGGAAAGTGAGGATGTCTCCTTCGAGCAGGCTGTATATAGCTTTATCATCTTCAACCGCGACTGCCAGCCGGTTATTCTGAAAAATTATGCCAAACCGGTAGCCCTGCCAGCTTTGAGGCAGGTACGGTTTAAAGCTCAGCTTACCATTGGTGGTTCTCATCCCGGCAAATCCATAAACCAAATTCATCCAGGATCCGGCCATATTGGCCATGTGCACCCCAAAGGGGGTGTCCTGCAAAATATTGTCCAGGTCAAGCCTGGCCGTTATGTCAAAAAAGTATTCCGCATCTTTATAATATCCCAGTTCAGAAGCCATTACCCCGAAAATGGCTGGAGACAAAGACGAATCATGGGTGGTAATCGGCTCATAATAGTTGTAATCCCGGCGCTTCTGCTTCAGGCTGTAACGATCGGAAAGCAAAAAGTGGGCCAGGATAACATCGGGCTGTTTACAGACCTGGTAACGGTATATAACCAGCGGATGGTAATGTAAGAGCAAAGGATACCTGTCGGCCGGCGTGGCCGTAAAGTCCCACACTTCCTTGTCCAGGAAACCATCGTCCTGGGGATGAATCTTTAAGGCTTCGTCATAGGGAATAAACATATTCTCCGCAGCCTGCTGCCAGGCCTGGAGTTCTTCTTCACCCAGCTTAATTTTTTCGGCCAGCCTCCTATAATGATCAGGAAAATCCTTTTTTAGCCTGCGGGCGGTGGCGCAGGCATAATCAAGGTGCCACTGGGCCATCAGGTTGGTGTAAAAATTGTTGTTGACCAGGGCTGTATATTCATCGGGCCCTGTAACCTCATTATAGCAAAACAGGTGGCCTTTCCGGGGAATATAAGTCCCTAAATCTTCCCACAGGCGGGCGGTTTCAAATACAATCTCCGCCCCGCCTTCCAGCATCAATGAGTAATCGCCGGTCATTTCCACATACTTGTTAACGGCATAAGCCACGGCGGCATTGATGTGGTACTGGGCCGTTCCGGCCGGATAATAGGAAGATCCCTCTTCTCCGGCTATTGTACGCCAGGGATAGAGCGCTCCCCTGGGATGATCGAGCATCCGGGCCCTGCTGCGGGCATGATCAAGGATACTGTAGCGGTAGGCCAGGAGTTTGCGTGCTTCTTCAGGCATCAGGGCCGCATAGAAGGGAATCATATATATTTCGGTATCCCAAAAATAATGCCCGTCATAACCTTCGCTGGTTAGCCCCTTGGCTCCGATCCCGGTCCTGCCGTTGCTGCCGGCAGCCTGGAAAAGGTGAAAAATGTTAAAGCGCAGGCCCTGCTCCTGGAAAAGATCCCCTTTGACCTCAATTACCGCCTTATCCCAGAGCTTATCCAGGCGCTCTTTTTGTTCCTCAACCAGGGCCTCAAACCCTATTTCCCGGCCCTTAACGGCCATCTCTGAAGCGAGTCCGGGCAAATCCGGGGCCGGATGATCCAGGGAGGTGTAATAGGCCGCATATTTTTCGAGACAGGCGCTGGCTTCTTGCTTTAATTCCAGGTGGTAACTGACGGTGATCCTATGCTGATCCTGTTCTACTTCCTTAAAGACCATCGGCACGCCCGAAAGCCGGTGATCCATGGCACAGGCCAGCTGCAGCCCGGAACGCTTTGTTTCCTGGAGCATAACAAGCGGTTCTTCCCGGGCCATGATCCCGGTTACAGAAAGGCCGAGTCCCCCCAGGGTGGCAGAAAAACGGGGATCTTCTTCCTCATGAGTATGATTGTCTACATCTCCGTCCATGGAGGAGCGGATGTTGACCCTACCGGAAAAGTTTAAGGCTTTAAGCCGGTATTCAAAGGCCAGCAGGTGCCGGTGCGCAAAGGGCACCAATCTTTTCACTTCAATCTCGATTTCTTTGCCCCCCGGCGATCTCCAGACCACATTTCTGACCAGGCAGCCGGTTTTCATATCCAAAAAGCGATGGTAGTTTAAAATTGTGCCGGCGACCAGGCTAAAGCGCTCATCTTCCAGGTCCAACTCTATGATCTTGCTATTGGTTACATTGAGCATAGTCTGCGTATTGAGCGCATAACCATATCCCGTTTCAGCGTGGGGGATGGGCACCGACTCATAGAAGCCGTTCAGGTAAATACCGTCTATAGATCTGCACCCGCTACCTTCCAACCCTTCTTCAAAACTGCCCCGGATCCCGATATAACCGTTTCCCAGGGCAAATATAGTTTCGCTCAAAAGATTATTTGCCGGGGAAAAATCATTTTCTGCTATGATCCAGCGGTCACCCGGGTAAACAGGAGGGCGTTTATGTTTTAGCTGCTTCACAATGAGAAATCAGGCCCCTTAATATAAAGTCGGTTTCCGATCAATATCTTTGTCCCGGTGCCGGCTTGAGAATTCTCTTGCCCGGGGCCTCCAGGCCCCGGGCAAGAGCCTTGCTGCAACTCTTAATTAAGGCATAGCCGCTTACTCAGCATCAAAACCGGTCAGATCCATCAGGTCGATTTCCAGTTCCTCGAAAGCATCGGCAGCGTTTGTATCACCGATCAATACATCATACACGGCATTGTAAAACAGCTCCGATACAGCCGAGTACTGCGGTGCGGTTACCGTCGAGGGACGGGCCACGGCATTGATGAAAACATCATAAAGGCTGCCAAAGAAAGGCGCCGCTTCCAGGACTTCGGCATCTTCGTAGAGATCCATGATGGTCGGGTTAAAGGTCCCTTCAACCGCCCTGTATTTCTGCCCTTCGTAAGAAGCCATGTAAAGGGCGACATCAGCGGCAATCTCGGGATTCTCGCTGTACTGGCTAACAGCAAGCTGCCAGCCGCCGAGGGTGGCCGCCCCGGCTCCGCTTCTGCCCGCCGGCAGGGGCGATACATCAAAAAGGTCCTTTACAGGGCTGTCATCAGCCTGGCTGGTTGCATAAGCATAGGGCCAGTTGCGCATAAAGGCGGCATTACCGGCATGCCATACGGCCCGTGATTCTTCTTCGGCCATAGTGGTTACACCGTCGGGAGAGATGGTGCCCACCCAGCCGGCAGCCTGATCAACAATCTCGATAGCGTTGGGATTATTGATGGTAATTACGCCTTCCGGGCTGATAATTGTCCCTCCGTCGTTGGAGGCAATCCATTCCAAAGCATCGCAGGTCAGGCCTTCATAGGCCCTTCCCTGCCAGACAAAGCCCCAGAAATCGGGGTTTTCGGCCCGTTCGCCATCCTGGATAATCTGGGCTGCTTCTTCCAAATCATCCCAGGTTGCCGGAGGATCGAGATCGTATTTCTCCAGCAGGTCGGTGCGGTAGTAAAGCAAACCGGCGTCGGTGAACCAGGGGATGCCGACCAGCCTGCCGTCAACGGTATTGTTTTCGACAATGGCCGGGAAGTGATCGCCGGCTACTTCATCGGCTCCGTGTTCATAGAGATCGACAAAGTGCTCAGCCAGGTCTCCGGGCCAGATTACGTCAATCTGATAAACATCGACTTCGGAACTGCCTGCTTCAAAAAACTGCAGGTATAGTCCCAGGCGGTCTTCGACCATGTCCGGAGTATCGAGCACTTCAACCCTGACTCCTTCATTTTCAGCGCTGTACATTTCCGCCAAATCCCGGGTCAGCTCCAGCTCCATGCCCACAGCACCGGCAGCCACGGTAATCACAATTTCATCGTCATCATCAACTACTTCTTCCGCTTCTCCACAACCGGCAGCCAAAACCAGGCTCAAAACCAGCAGCAGAGCAACACCAAGTAACCATTTTCTTTTTAGCATTTTTATTCCTCCTCTTTAATTATAAGCAGTGATTGGAAAAAACAGCCAACTCTATGCAGGCATCCCTCCCGTCAATAAATTAACTTCAGCACGCCAGTAATATCATCCCTTGACCGCTCCGGCCGTTAACCCCGTCACAATGCGGCGCTGGAAAATTAGCACCAGGACCACCAGGGGTACTGTAACCAGGCTGGCTGCAGCCATGATTTCTCCAAATGGTTCCTGGCGGGCCACCGCCCCGGCAAAATAGGCGATCGCTACCGGGACAGTCCGGGCCGTAGGGTCAATAGAAGTAAAAGTCAAGGCAAAAAGGTACTCGTTCCAGGCGGCAATGAAAGCCAGCAGCCCGGTGGTAACCAGGGCCGGGGCGGTCAGGGGCAGCAAAATGCTTTTAAAGGTTTGAAAAGTCGTAGCCCCGTCCACCTGGGCCGATTCCATCAAAGCATCGGGCAGCTCCTTAAAGAAAGAAGTGAGCACCCAGGTTGTAAAAGGCAGGGTAAAGATCATATAGGCAAAAATCATACTGACCCTGGCCGAGAGCCCCAGGGCAGTTATGACCGCGTAAAGTCCGGTCAGGACCGTTACCTGGGGAAACATGGTCATGGCTAAAATCAGGTAGAGGGCGGGCCTTCGTCCGCGGAAACGGAGTTTCCCCAGGGCAAAGGCGGCAAAAGAACCGGCGATCAAAGCCAAAACGGTGGTGGAAGTCGCTACGATAGAGCTGTTGGCCAGGCCCCGTAAAAACTGGCCGTCCCTGAGAACGGCAGAATAGTTTTGCATGGTTGGCGAAAACTCCAATGTGGCCGGGTCCCGGGGAATCGCCGTGGCCGGTGCCATGAAAAGCTGTGACTCGGTTTTCAGCGAAGAGTTGACCGCCCAATAAAATGGGAACAATAAGTAGACAAGGATAAAAATAATCATAAAGTTAAAACCAAATCGTTTCAGCACACCAAAAGTTCCGGAGCTTTTTTTCATTCCTGATCAACTCCCAGCATCTTAATATAGGATATGGCAAACAGAAATATGAGGATAAAAATGATAACCCCGATGGCCGAAGCAAGGCCCATATTTCGGTTACCGATCAGTTGGAAATAGTTATAACTGGCCATGGAATACTGGCTCTGGCCCAGCATGACCTGGAAGATATCAAAAACCCGCAGGGCATCGAGGGTCCGGAAAATTAAAGCTACGACGATGGCCGGTTTTAACAGGGGCAGGGTGATGGTTATAAACTGCCTGATTTTCCCGGCTCCGTCAATTTCAGCCGCTTCAAAAATGTCCTCGGGCATAATCTGCAGGCCGGCCAGCAGCAGCAGTGCCATAAAAGGTGTTGTTTTCCAAACGTCAACAGCGATCATGGCCGGAAGCTGGTAAGTGCCGGAGGCCAGAAAAGCAATGGGGCTGTCGATCACCCCCATCCAGTCAAATAAAGCATTGAACATCCCTATCCGGCTTGGGGCCAGCATCCACTCCCACATCCGGGCGGAAACAACCGTGATTACTGCCCAGGGCACGAGCATAGCTGCGCGCATGGACCCCCTGAACCTAAATTTACTGTTAACCACCAGGGCGATGGCTAAACCCAGGACAAGCTCCAAAAACACCGACACTACGGTAAAAGTTATCGTGTTGGAAACTGATTGAATAAAACTGGGGTCAGTCGCCCCCACCACATAGCGATTGCCAAACAGGCTGAACTGATTAAATTCCCGGTAGCGGCTCGGTTCGCGGGGCAAAACATCCAGCGGCCTTTCATATACCTTCTGGCCCGTTTCCGGATCGATCATTATTTCGCCGGTCGCTTCATCGATCACCGGATCCAGGGTGGTAATATGGACGCTGAGCAGTTGCTGATAATTGTCAAAGCCGATAAAATTGGTTTCCTGGCCACTGGCAAAAACACGATCAGTAAAACTGGTGTAAAAAACCTGGGCCAATGGATAAAAGGCGATGATGGCAATAATGAGCAGGGCGGGTAATAGTAGCCTGAACGCGAGCCTTTCTTCTCTTTTTGCCAGGTTTGACATTTTGACCTTGGGCGATGAAACCTTACTCTTGGAAGAAGCGTTATCATGATTTGAAGTCACCTGTTCCCCTCCTTTTCAAATTTAAATTTACTCGGCCTGGACCTGCTTGCGAGTTTTGAACAGCCAAAAATAGACTTACTCCGGTGTCGGCAGCGGTTTATAAGCATCTTTGGCAGTACTGTCCCTGAGGACAATTTCGTGGGGCAGAACGATCTCCCACTGATCAATCTTTTTTCCTTCGATCAAATTAATGACCATTTCTGCGGCCAAACGGCCCATTTTATCTATCGGCTGGCGGACGGTTGTCAGTGAGGGATGGTAGTAAGAAGACATGGGCACATCATCAAAACCGGCCACTTCAATATCATCGGGAATTTTTAGCCCCTGATCAAAAATGGCCTTCATCGTACCGAAGGCCATCAAATCGCAAGCTACAAACAGAGCTTCCAGGTTTAAATTTTCCTTTATAATTTCCCGCCCAATCCGGTAACCATCCCGCGCATCGAGGGTTCCGGTTTTTACAAAGTCCTCATTAAAAGGCACCCCGTGATCCTGCAGGGCCTGCCGGTAACCATCAAACCTTTCCTGGCCGGTATATTGATCTTCAAGGGGCGCCCGGATCATGCCCACCCGGGTAAAGCCTTTCTTGAGGAAGTAAGAGGTAATATCATAAGCCGCTTTGCTGTTATCGATGCGAATGCCGACCAGGTTGCTTTCATCATAGCTGACATTGACCAGGGAGATCGGGACTGAGGCTTCTCTCAAAAAGGACTTGTGTTCTTTCTTCAAGCGGGAAGTTAAAAATACGATACCGTCCACTTGCTTGTTATGAAGCATCAGCAGCAGTTCGATCTCTTTTTCGGCAGAACCGTGGGAGTTGCATATAATTATGTTATAGCCATGATTAAAGGCGATCTTCTCAATTCCCTTGACCAGGACCGAGACAAAAAGATTGGCAATGTCGGTGATAACGACCCCGATAGTCCTGCTCTTTTTGAAAACCAGGCTTCTGGCGGTTGAATTCGGTTGAAAATCCAGCGCCTTAATAGCCTGAAGCACCCGTTCCCGCGTTTCAGGACGCACCGGCTTGGAATCGTTCAGCACACGCGAAACGGTTGCCTTGGAAACCCCTGCTATTTCAGCCACCTGTTTAATTGTTGCCGCCATGGGTCACCAACTTTTACGGGTTATATATATTATAGGAAACCGGTTTCCCCATGTCAAGCATTTTTTCAATTTTTTTTCAACTGGTTATGTTTAATAAGTCTATTTGTAGGGATAGGTTTACCTGAAGGAAAAGTTTTACAAAATCAATCCTTTAATGGCCGGGGCTATGGATTTAAAATAAGATCGAAACTGGTGCTTCATAGACCCCACCTAGCGGTGGAATCCCCAAAAAAAGCGGCGCAACAGCCTCGGTTGCGCCGCCAAATCTATATTAATGAGGGGGTTATATTCATTATGCCTGATCTACGTTACCGCATTATTACAGTTATGTTTAAATCATATTAAACTTAAGGCTGCTTTCTATCAGGTCCTCATTACTAATCCACAGTTTAACCTGTTTTTCGATCTGATCCCGCGCCTGCCGAAATTTATTTAGTTTATCTTCTTCTTTGCCTTCCGACGCGGCAGGATCATCAAAATGCCATCTGATCCTTTGACTTATTCCCGGAAATGTAGAAGGGCAATTATCTTCAGCGCTTGAACACACTGTAATAAGGTAGCTGAAATTTTCTCTGCCCAGGTAGTCTTTTATATGTTTGGAATACTGTCCATCCATACTTATTCCTGCTTCTTTCATAACCATTTTTGTCAGGGGATGGATGCCCTGGGGATCCAGCCCGGCGCTGTTTGCTTCATAAATATTGCCGGCATAATGCCGCAAAAAAGCTTCGGCCATCTGGCTGCGTGCTGAATTGCCCGTGCACAGGAAAAGCACTTTCTTCTTTTTCATCATCCACCTCTTTCCAGCTATTAATTCAGGTTCCTCTTTTCACCTGTAACCAAAAAAATCACTTCTTCGGCAATATTAGTGGCGTGATCGGAGATTCGCTCCAGCCAGCGGCCGACAAATAGAAGATGGGTGGCCTGGGTGATGGTTTTGGGGTTTTCCATCATGATGGTTAGCAGTTCTCTAAAAATCTGTCCAAAGAGCTTATCCACTTCATCATCATCTGTTCCTACTTCTACCGCCATTTCAACGTCCTCTCGCACATAGGCATCCAGCGACTGCTTGACCATTTTCTGACTTAATACAGCCATGCGGGGAATGTCAACCAGGGGCTTAATAAATGGCTGATCTGCTATCCGGAGGGTAATTTTGGAAATGCTGGTGGCATAATCGGCCATCCGTTCCAGGTCGTTAATCATTTTAAAAAGGGTAGCTACCCGGCGCAGATCTTTGGCCATGGGCTGCTGGGTGGCAATCACCTCCAGGCATTTTTCTTCGATTTCCTGTTCCAGCTGATCAATCCTGTCGTCGCCGGCTATAACAGCCCGGGCCAGGTCCATATCCTGTTTTTTTAAAGCCTCGATGGAGCGGCCGATAGCTTCTTCCACGAGGCTGCCCATAAATTGCAAATGATCCTGGAGCCAGCTCATTTTTTCGGCAAAGACGACCTTGTGATCGCCGGTTTCTGACCTGTTCATTGCTTTTCTCTCCTTCAGAATAAAGATCTTGCCTTGCATCCTACCCAAAACGTCCGGTAATATAGTCTTCTGTCCGTTTATCCTGGGGGTTGGTAAATATCCGGGAAGTCTGGCCCCATTCAATCATCTCTCCCTGCAGGAAAAACCCGGTATTGTCAGAAATGCGGGCAGCCTGCTGCATGTTATGGGTGACTATGATGATGGTATAATCTTTACAAAGGTCCCTGACTAAGTCTTCAATGCGCTGGGTGGCAATCGGGTCGATGGCTGATGTCGGTTCATCCATGAGCAGAATGCGCGGTTTAACCGCCAGGGCCCGGGCAATACAGAGCCGCTGCTGCTGCCCTCCGGACAGGGCTAAAGCCGGTTCATTCAGGCGGTCCTTAACTTCCTCCCACAGGGCCGCGCCTTTCAGGCTGGTTTCTACAATTTCAGTTAAAACAGTCTTGTTTTTTAAACCGTCAATCCGTGGACCATAAGCGATGTTGTCAAAAATACTCTTCGGGAAAGGATTGGGGTGCTGAAAAACCATGCCTACTTTTTTTCGAAGATTTACTACATCGGTATTCGGGGCATATATGTTCTCACCGTGAATAGAGACCTTACCCTCCAGCCTGGTTCCCGGAATTAAATCATTCATGCGATTGAGCACTCTTAAGAAAGTAGATTTGCCGCACCCCGAGGGACCGATTAAGGCGGCTACCCCTTTTTCCTGAATCTTCACCGAAACATTAAATAAAGCCTGTACAGATCCATAATAAAAGTTCAGGTTTTCTGTTTGTACTTCACAGTACTCATTTTCTAGATCTGCAGGTAATTTAGCCGGTTCATATCCAGTATTTTCCTGAATAATGGTTTCATCTACTGTGATATTGGCTTTTGTATACATCATTTTTATAAAGCTCCCCCACTCCCCTCGTTAAGCAATTAATAATCCGCCTGCCAGGTGGCCGGAAAATGTACCCTTACAATGCGTGGTTTTTGCCAACCTGACAGCCGTACCTGTTTGCGTATTAAACTTTGTAATGTCGTGTTCCATTTGATTTGATTTAACCGCCCTGGTGAAGCGGTTGGTGCTATCAATTCCTGTTTGCATCATAAAACCTCTTTACAGTTTATTATACTATTAAAGCCCTTTTGCAACCCTGTTGCGATAACGCTTGCGCAGCAGCACCGCGGCCAGGTTAAGCAGGCAAACTAAGCTTAGCAGGACCAGCGCTGTGCCATAGGCAATGGGGCGGACCTGGGAAATAGCATGGTGCTGGGTGGACATTATAAACAGGTGATAGGGCAGCGCCATGAACTGGCTCCTGATTGAGTCGGGAAGTTGGGGCAGGAAAAAGGCCGCTCCCGTAGCCAGGATGGGAGCAGTTTCCCCTGCCGCCCTGGCCAGGCCGAGGATAGTGCCGGTCAGGATTCCGGGTATGGCCCGCGGCAGAACCACTGTCCGTACTACCTGCCAGCGGGATGCTCCCAGGGCAAATGAACCTTCCCGGTACGCCCTCGGGACTGTTCTCAGCGCTTCTTCTGAGGCGGTAACCGTAACCGGCAGGGTCAGAAGGCCCAGTGTAAAACCGGCGGCAATCAAAGAAGGCCCAAAGCCGAATATCTTAACAAAGACAGCCATGCCGAAAAGGCCAAATACAATTGAAGGCACACCGGCCAGGTTGCGCACAGACATTCGAACCAGGCGGGTAAATTTACCCTGTACTGCGTATTCATTTAAATAAATTGCCGCCCCGACTCCCAAAGGTACAGCAAAGGTGATTGTAATCAGGGTTACATAGAACGTACCCACAATAGCAGGGAAAATCCCACCTTCAGTCATTCCAACCCTCGGTGGTTGGGTCAGAAATTCCCAGTTTATTACTCCCGCCCCCTTGGACACAATATCAAAGACTATAACACCCAGGATGAAAAGGACCAGGACCAGGGTTAAACGAAGAGCCCAGAAACCAACCAGTTCATAGCTGCGCCATTCAGATTTTTTCTTTTCAATCACAATACCCCTTTTAAGGACTTCAGTTTTCATTTATTTACCTCCGGCTTACGCTGGATTAAAATATCAGCTAAAAGATTAACGGCGAAAGTAATCAGGAATAGCAGTAAACCCGCTACAAATAAAGCATGAAAATGAGTAGAGTTAAAAACTACATCTCCAATATCAATAGCGATGCCGGCACTCAGAGTCCTGACCGAATCAAGGAACGACTCCGGACGGGCCACCATGTTACCGGTTACCATTAAGACGGTCATTGTTTCGCCGATCGCCCTGCCCATACCGAGCATGGCGGAAGCTGTAATCCCGGAAAAGGCCGCGGGTATAGTTATTTTCCAAATGGTCTGCCAGCGGGTTCCGCCCAGGGCCAGCGAAGCGTGGCGGTATTCCCTGGGTACCGCAGTAATCGCATCTTCAGCCAGGGTAATAATGGTAGGCATTGCCATGATCCCGACCAGGATGGCCCCATTAAAAGCGTTCAGACCGCTGTTCAAGTTAAAGGCCCTGGCAATCAGCGGAGCAAGCACCACCAGGCCAAAAAAACCAAGGACCACTGAGGGCACACCGGCTAACACTTCCACAATCGGTTTAAAAAACTCCCTTTCCCAGGGTGATGCAATTTCGGCCAGGTAGGCTGCCGCTGCAACGCCAATGGGCACTGCAAAGATCAAAGCACCCACTGTAACCATCAAGGTACCGTAAATCATATTGAGAAGACTGTAAGTCGGTTCACCGTAAGCTCCGGGGTTCCACCTGTCCGCAGCAAAAAAGGGCCTCAGGCCCAGCTCAATTAAACCGGGCAAGCTGTTGGAAAGTAAAATGTAAAGAATACCGACCAGGAACAAAATAATCGCCAGTCCGCAAAAAACAAATATCACCCTCATTGTTTTCTCTGTAATGGAAGCCAAGCCTATCCCACCCTTTATCTCAAGTTACTGCTGCTTTTTAAGCCGCCCTGCAGCCTTTAATTAAAGCAGGCCGCAGGGCTTTTGATCTTTTTATTTTAGTCTTGCCCTTTACTGCAGAGCATTTTTATTAAATTCACGGTCTGCTTCTGTGATCGGATAAAACCCTTCATCAAGTACTATATTCTGCCCGGCCTCGCTAACTTCAAAAAGCAGGTAATCAAGCAGGGCCCCTTCTGGTTTACCGGCCATGTACTGGTACAGCGGGCGGGTCAGCGGGTAGTCGCCGCTGGTAACATTTTCTAAAACAGTCGGATCGTAAGCTTCAGAACCTTCATCGGCTGCAATATCCAGCGCCTTGACGCCATCCTCGTTAGCATAACCGATAGCGGCATAACCAATGCCACCCCCATCGCCGATCACAGCTTCAACAATGTCTGAAGTTCCAGCCATATTACGTTTTCTTTCTGAATATTCGCCCTGCACAACCAGTTCCATGAAGAAAACATAAGTACCGGAAGTGCTCTGGCGGCCGTAAAGAGTAATTTCCAGGTCATCTCCCCCAACCTCGGACCAGTTGGTTATTTCACCCCGGTAAATCGCACCGACCTGCTCAACAGTCAAAGCTTTAACCGGATTGGCATCATTCACGAGGACTGCGACACCGTCAACGGCAAAACGGACAGCATAAGGCTCTTGACCATGATTGTCCCTAAGAGCATCTTCTTCTGTATCCCTCATCGGACGGGACGAATTAGCCACATCAATATCTCCGTCAATCAGGGAAGATATGCCGACCCCGGAACCTCCACCTGTAACAGCAATAGAAACGTGCGGATTTTCGTTCATATATTCTTCCGCCAACCTTGCTACCACATTAACTTCGGAATCAGAACCGCCGAGCATTAATGAAGCTGCTTCCTGGGCAGCTATTTCACCACTGTTATTTTCTGATTCTTCCGCTTCTTCAACCGGCTCATCGGTCTGCTCTTCAGCCAGCCCTCCGCATCCTGCAATCATCACTGCTGCCAGCAAAATAACACCTAAAACAGTTAACCACCGTCTGTCAGTCATTCTAATCCTCCTAAAAATAATTTAACCTTAATCAGGTTATTTACAGCGTAACCTGTCAAGGTTAAAAACAAAGGAAGCCTGTGTAAAATCAATGTTAAATCCGGGTTAAATTTTTAGGAGACAAGAGAGAGGGTAAAGCGAAAAACACTGCCTTTGCCCGCAGTGCTTTCCAGGGCATAAGTGGCTCCATGCGCTTCAAAAATATGTTTTACAATAGATAGACCCAGGCCGGTCCCGCCGCTTTTGCGGGAACGGGCTTTGTCAACCCGGTAAAACCGTTCAAAGACATACGGCAGGTCGGCTTCGGGAATACCCGGCCCGTCGTCTTCTATCTCTACCGTAACGAAGCTGTTATCGAAAACGACAGAAATATCGATATGTCCTTTCGCCCAGCCATGCCTGATACTGTTTTCAAGGATATTTACCAGGGCCTGGTAGAGCCAGGCGCGGTTTCCCGAAATGTAGAGATCACCGGTAGGAGCACTGACTGCTATCTTAACCTCTTTTTCATTCCGCAGCTGTTCGACTCTGCCGAGCGCTTCTTTAATTAACTGCTTTAAATCCACTGTTTCTTTTTTGACAAAATCTTTTTCGTTTTCAATACGGGCCAGGTCTAAAAGATCATCGACCAGGGTGGAAAGCCTGGTCGCTTCCCGTTCAATTATCAAAAGAAATTCAAGCATCTGCTGGCGGGATAATTCTTCATGGAGGATCGTTTCCGTATATCCCCGCAGCGTGGTCAGGGGGGTGCGCATTTCATGAGAGACGTTGGCGACAAAATCACTGCGCATTTTCTCTATGGAACGCAAACGGGTTACTTCGTGGAAAAGAAGCAGGACTCCAATTACTTCATTTTTAGATCCTGTGACCGGGAGAAGATAGGTTTCCAAAACCGCTGCGCGGGGGTAGTAGGTGCTTAATTCCATGATCCTGGTCCGGCCGTCCCGGGAAGCTGCTTTCAGGTTCTCATGAAGGGCATGGTACCTGACCAGGTTTTGGAGAGGTTTTCCGGCGGCCTCATTGTTATCAAGGTCAAAAAGCCTCTCCGCAGCGGGATTGATCATTTCCACCTTGAGATTGCTGTCGGTGAGGATAGTTCCGCTGCTCATTGAAGAAACCACTGTTTCGAGCTTGTTTTTCTGCCAGGTAACCTGGTCCATTTTTTCTTTCAAAGACCGGCCCATCTCGCTTATGTTTTCAGCCAGCCTGGATAACTCGTCCCGGCCCTCCACTTTTAAAGCAGGCAGGAAATTACCGGCGGCAATTTCACGGGCCGCGCTGCTGATTTGACCGATCGGGACGGTAATTTTTTTAGACAGTATAAAGGCAGCTCCCATGGCTACAAGGGAAGAGACCAGCAGGGCGCCTGTAAGAAATAAGAGCAGATCAGTAATGGCCCGGTTTATGACCGCCAGGGGCAGCGCCAGTCTGATTACGGAAGAAGAAGCCTCCGCACCGTTTGGCTTTTGCTCACTAGCTAGGGGAACAGCCAGGTAATACATCTCTTCGCCAAGGGTATCGCTGTACCTGGTAGCCACGCCCTTTTTTTCAGCTCGGGATACTTCTTTTATCTCGGGTCTGTTGCTGTGGTTGTCCATCAGGGCAGGATCTTGATCCGAGTCGGCCAGCACCAGTCCCTCAGGGTCAACCAGGGTAATCCGCACTCCCAATTTTTGACCAAGTTCCTTAAAGTGGGCATCCATTTCTTCCGGCGAAGCTTCCCGTTCCCTCATTTCTTGCACCAGGGAAGCAGTAAAAGTGGCCTGGTTATAAAGGCTTTCCCGGAGGCTTTCCATGTAGAAATAATTTAGAAACCAGATAAAAAATGCTCCGATCAGGAGCACAATCACGGCAATAACAATCAGGTAATATGAGATTAAGCGACGTCTGATACTGGCAAACAAATTGATCTTCCTCCCGGGCAAAGCCTTCTTTCTACCCAGGGCCGAGAAGCAACCCTTAAATATAACCGGCACCATTAACCAGGATAATTGAAAGGGTTTGAACTTGTCTCTACCAGGCAATTTCTGTCCCGGTCAGGCCTATCTATAAAACAGTATGGCTCACAGTTATGGTTCCGTTTTTCCGGAGAAACGGTAACCGACACCCCGCACCGTTTCAATGTATCTGGGATGGGCCGGATCCGGTTCAACTTTTTGCCTCAGGTAGCGGATGTGAACATCGACAGTCCTGGTATCAACCTCCACCTCGTAACCCCAAACCCGATCCAGTAAAAGCTCCCTGGTTAAAACTTTCCCGGGGTTGGACATCAGCAATTGCAGTAAAACAAATTCTTTATGGGTCAGGTTGCAGGCCCGCTCATCAACCATAACCTGATGCCTCTCGGGGTATAGCGTAATAGGACCGGCTCTGAGCACCTTTTCTTCACTTCGGCTGTCGCTATCTGCGGTTGCTTTGAAGTGTTCCACTCTTCTCAGCATGGCCTTTACGCGGGCCATCAGTTCCCTGACGCTGAAGGGTTTGATCATATAATCATCGGCCCCCAGTTCCAGGCCCAGGACCCGGTCCAGTTCTTCTTTCCTGGCAGATAAGATCAAGATCGGCGTAGAAGCGGTTCTTTCGCTGCTGCGCAGGCGGCGGCAAACCTCCAGGCCGTCCATTTCAGGCAGCATGATATCCAAAATCACCAGATCGGGATGGTGCTCATAGGCATAGTCCAGCGCCTCCGGTCCGCTCCCGGCCCTTAAAACCGAGTAACCTTCTTTTCCCAGGTGATAAGCGATCAGGCGGCCAATATCATCCTCATCCTCAACCACCAGGACCAGGCGTTGTTTTAAGTTTTTCATAGCATCAGTCATGATTGCAGCTGCTTTCTAAACCTACTCAAATTACGTTCAGCAGCCAAAGGGCAAATGACCCCTGACCCGGATGTTTAATATTGCTCTCAATCTGACAATTTTTTTGACCCCCGGTTTACTAATCTCATTTTATCATAAAAGATGGTATTGCATCTTTTATCGTTGGCCGGAGGCCTAATTTTTAGCTTCGACCTTGTTCATAACAAAGGGCCGATCAGGCGATTCCGGTTTGCTATAAAAATGACATTGCCGTGATAAATTAATCAGGTTTTTGGGAGGTAATCCTGCTTATGACAATGAAAGATGATGCGTTTTCTGGCAGGCTTTTTAATTAAGAAATAGTCCCGGTAGATTTGTTTTTAAGCTAATCTAGTGGTAAGATAAAGTAAACTTGAGACGGTAATATTTGGAATATAAAGCTTATTCACTACAATTTAATTGGAGGTGCAATCATATTGAGTAAGCAGATTGAGACAATGGACGGCAATACGGCCGCTTCATATATTGCATATGCTCTAAGCGATGTAGCGGCCATTTACCCCATCACCCCGTCCTCACCGATGGCTGAAGTATGCGATGAATGGGCGGCATACGGCCGCAAAAACATATTCGGCCAGACTTTAAAGGTTGCCACTATGCAGTCTGAAGCAGGCGCCGCCGGGGCGGTACACGGATCACTGGTCAACGGGGCCCTGACCACCACCTTTACCGCATCGCAGGGCCTGCTACTGAAAATTCCCAACATGTATAAAATATCGGGCGAGCTTTTGCCCTCGGTATTTCATGTTTCAGCCCGGGCCCTTTCTACCCACGCCCTGTCCATTTTCGGCGATCATTCAGATGTAATGGCCGCCCGGCAGACCGGATTCGCCATGATAGCCTCTTCTTCTGTCCAGGAAGTAATCGACCTGGCCCTGGTTTCACACCTGAGCACGCTCAAAACCAGGGTGCCTTTCCTGCACTTTTTTGACGGCTTCCGGACTTCACATGAAGTGCAGAAAGTAGAGCTGATCGACTATGAGGATATCAAAAAACTGGCCGACTGGGATGCCATCAAGGCCTTCCGCGAACGCGCCCTGAGCCCGGAAAAACCGCACCAGCGTGGAACAGCGCAAAACCCCGATATCTATTTCCAAAACCGGGAAGCGGCCAATCCTTATTATGCGGCCACCCCGGAAAAGGTAGCCGCAGTAATGGACCAGGTCTATGAACTGACCGGACGCCGCTACCACCTGTTCGATTACTGTGGAGCACCCGATGCCGAAGCGGTAATCGTCTGCATGGGCTCGGCCTCCGATACGGTGGAGGAAACCGTGGACTACCTTAATAAGCAGGGGGAAAAGGTCGGCTTGATCAAAGTCCGCCTTTATAGGCCTTTCTCCAATGAGCACTTCCTGGCGGCCCTGCCTGCTAACTGCAAGCGGATTGCCGTATTAGACCGGACCAAGGAACCCGGTTCCTTAGGAGAACCGCTTTACCAGGATGTCTGCACCGCCATGATGGAAGCGAAAAAAAACCCTCTCATTATCGGCGGCCGCTACGGCCTGGGATCAAAAGAATTCAATCCCTGCATGGTCAAAGGGGTTTTTGACAACTTGAATTCCGATCAACCCAAGAACCATTTCACCGTGGGCATCACCGATGATGTTTCCCACACCTCTATCGATTATCCAGGCTGTCTCCATACCAGCCCTGAAGGCACCCACCGGGCCAAATTCTTCGGGCTCGGCGCCGACGGCACCGTAGGAGCAAACAAGAATAGCATCATCATTATCGGCAACAACACCGACCAGTATGCCCAGGGCTATTTTGTCTACGACTCTAAGAAATCAGGCGGTATCACCGTATCCCACCTGCGCTTCGGGCCGGAAGAGATAAAATCGACCTATCTTATCGATCAAGCTGATTTTATCGCCTGCCACAACCCTGCTTTCGTAACCCGTTACGACATCCTGGACGGGATCAGAGAAAACGGGATCTTCCTGCTCAACTCCGGCTGGAGCCTGGAAGAGATGGAAGAACACCTGCCGGCCGAGATGAAAAGAACCATCGCTCAAAAAAACCTGAAGTTTTATAATATAGACGCTTTCAAGATTGCCGGAGAACTTGGGCTCGGCGCCCGGATTAACATTATCATGCAGGCTGCATTCTTTAAGCTCTCAGAGGTTATCGATCCGGCCCTGGCTTATAAGGAAATCGAAAAAATGATCAATAAAACATACGGAAAAAAAGGCGCCGAGGTAGTAGAAATGAACGTTAACGCCATTTACAAAGCCCTGGAAGCCATTGAAGAAGTAAGTTATCCGGAAAGCTGGGCGGAGGCTGAAACCGGGGCCGTCTTTGAACCGGAAGAGGCACCGCAGTATGTCTGTGACACCATTTACCCGATGATAGAACTCAAAGGGGATCAACTGCCGGTCAGCGCTTTTAACCCGGACGGCACTGTACCTACCGCTACTACCAAATACGAAAAGAGAGGCATTGCCGTTGATGTGCCGATCTGGATCCCTGAAAATTGCATCCAGTGCAACCAGTGCTCTTTTGTCTGTCCCCACGCCGTAATCCGGCCTTACCTGGCCCGCCCGGAAGATCTGGACGGGGCCCCGGAAGGTTTCGCCACCCTGGATGGCAAGGCCAAGGATATCAAGGGCTTTAAGTACCGGATGCAAATCTCTCCGCTGGACTGCACCGGCTGCGCCAACTGTGTCGATGTCTGCCCGGCCAAGGAAAAAGCGCTGGAGATGAAACCCTTTGAAGAGGTTGTCACCGCTGAAGATGCCCGGTTCCGCTTTGCGGAAAGCCTGCCCGAAGTAGAAGTGGACAGCAATCCCAAAACCGTCCGCGGCAGTCAGTTCCGCAAGCCGCTGTTTGAGTACTCCGGGGCCTGCGCCGGCTGCGGTGAGACCCCTTATATCAAGGTCATCACCCAGTTATTCGGCAACCGCATGGTTATCGCCAACGCCACGGGCTGTTCATCCATTTACGGCGGCAACGCCCCGACAGTGCCTTATACCGTCGACAGCAGCGGGCGCGGCCCGGCCTGGGCCAGTTCGCTGTTTGAAGACAACGCTGAATTCGGCTACGGTTATTCCCTGGCCATCAACCAGCAGAGGAAAGTCCTGATTGAAGCGGTGCAGCAGGTCCTGGAAACTAATCTTTCAGAACCGCTGAAGGAGGCTCTTCAGGATTGGCTGGAAGTAAAAGACCAGGGCGATCCTTCCGTCAAGGCGGCGGACCGGATCCGCGAGCTGCTGGAGGCGGAAAAACCGCAGGATGACAACGCCGCCCTGTTGAGTGCAATCCGCGAACAATCACACCTCCTGCCCAAGCGTTCAATCTGGATTATCGGAGGAGACGGCTGGGCTTATGATATCGGCTTTGGCGGACTCGATCATGTTATAGCGACGGGGGCTGATGTTAACCTGCTGGTTCTTGATACTGAAGTTTATTCCAATACCGGCGGGCAGTCCTCCAAGTCGACTCCTACTGCTGCAATCGCCAAGTTTGCCGCAGCCGGTAAGGAAGTGCGAAAAAAAGACTTAGGCCTGATGGCCGTAACTTACGGCTATGTATACGTGGCCATGGTTTCAATGGGCGCCAACCAGAACCAGTTCCTTAAAGCGATCACCGAGGCCGAAGCTTATCCAGGCCCGTCCATCATAATCGCCTATTCACCCTGCATTGCTCACGGGATTGATATGAGCAAAAGCCAGAGGGAAGGAAAGCTGGCCGTTGAATCGGGTTACTGGCCGCTTTACCGCTATAACCCCATGCTGGCCAGGGAGGGTAAAAATCCATTTATACTCGACTCCAAGGAGCCGAAGGAGGACCTGCGGACATTTATGATGAATGAAGTCCGCTTCCGCTCCCTGCAAAAAGAATTTCCTGAAAGGGCCGATCATCTTTTCATGGAAGCGGAAAAAGCAGCTAAAGAAAGGCTGGAGATGTACAGGCAGCTGGCGGAGGCCCAGTCGGATTCTGAAAGCTAAACCTGATTTGATGGAGAAGGCGCGGCCGGCCGGCCGCGCCTTTTTATTCTGATTTCGCCTGTTCGCGCTTTCTGGAAAAAATGGAAAAAAACCCTCTCTTCTTGACAAAGCTTTTCCCGTCCAGGGCCTTTTTGGCAGCATCATAGCCCCGATCAATTAAAATGCCGGTTTTGCTGGTGTCATGAAAATTGATGTCCCCCAGCTCAGGCTCGATAATAGTGTCGGTATTTTCATAGGCCGGCATATCCCGGTGGCGGCGCATAATATCATAGGACTGGATCAAAATTTCAAAAATATTGCCGGGCTCTTTCTGGAGCGGCCTCTGGGCGCCTACATTAACCGCAATAATGTGATCGATATTTCTATCTTTCAGATGCACGGCAGGAACATTGTCCAGCAAACCGCCGTCTACCAGGAGGCGGTTGTCCAATTTAACCGGCGTAAAAATACCCGGGATAGCGCAGCTGGCCTGGACCGCTTCGGCAACCGGCCCTTTTTCAAAAACAACTTCTTCACCGCTTAACAAATCTACGGCATTGACCAGAAGGGGTATTTCAAGATCATTAAAAGTGATCTCCCCCAGATGTTCCTTAATTATTTCTAACAGTTTTCTTGAATCAATAATTCCTTTTTTGGGAAAAGAAAAATTAATCAGGTTCCGCCAGGACATGGTGGAGGCAATTTTGACCAACTGCTTTACAGTTTTCCCGGAACAGTAGAGGGAACCGACTATACTGCCGGCACTGGTCCCGGCTACACAGCAGGGGACCAGGTCATGTTCATCGAGGTATTTAAGGACTCCGATATGGGCGATACCCCTGGCTGCCCCACCGCTCAAGGCCAGTCCAATTTTCATTTTTCAATCCCCCTCGGGTTCATATTATGAATAATCTTCAGCCCTTCAAGAGTCAGAAGTGTGTTAACTTCTCTGATGGTCTCCGATTCGCGGGCAATCAGGGAAGCAAAGCCCCCGGTGGCAATAACCAGCGGCTCCAGCCTGAATTCTTCNCTCATCCGGCGGACAATGCCATCCACCTGTCCGACAAAACCGAAGACAATCCCCGCCTGCATGCTGCTGATGGTATCCTTGCCGATAACCCGCTCCGGCCTCAGGATCTCTACCCGGGGCAGCTTGGCCGCTTTTTCAAAGAGAGCTTCCAGGGAAATACCGATTCCGGGAGATATAACACCGCCTAAATAATCACCATCTTCAGAGATGGCGCAAAAAGTGGTGGCCGTTCCAAAATCGACAATGATCAGGGGCCCGCCATATAAATTATAGGCCGCAACGGCATTTACAATACGATCGGCTCCCACTTCACGGGGATTATCTGTTACAATATTTAAGCCTGTTTTTATACCGGGGCCGATTACCAGGGGATCGACTTTAAAATATTTAGTGGCCATCCTTTCCAGGGAATACATCAGGGGAGGGACCACGGAGGAGATAGCTATAGCATCGATATCCTTCAGGCCGAGGCGGCTGTTGTGGAGCAGGTTTTTAACCACCATCCCCAGTTCGTCCTCTGTGCTGTCTTCCCGGGTCGGAAGGCGCCAGTAAACAAGGATATCTTCTTCCCTGTAGATACCCAGCATTATGTGAGTATTGCCGACATCAATGGCTAGCAGCAAATTTTTCACCCCGGTAATCTCTTTTTTTGGTATCATTAAACAGATGAGCACTTACACTATAGCAGAATAAAGAATGTTTGAAAAGAATACTGAAGGGCCCGGAACTGATTTAGGAAGCAGCCTTTAAAAAGGGGTAAAACTGCCCGCCTTTTTATTAAAGGAAAACCGGGCCACTCGTCGAATTAGAAAAGGTAATTTGACATCCAGAGAGGCATCACAAGGAGGAGCTATTTTGCTATTAAAAAGAATATCCGGCAAGAACTATTTTATTGCCTCATTAATCTTGTTCGGAATTATTTTAGCTTTGGTGATCGCCGTTTTTGTCCTGACGGCATTCATTCCGGACGCCCTGGGGCAAAAACCACAGGAATACTCGATTAGCACGGTATGCGAGTTTGAACCCTGGCAGTTTCGAATTGAAGCTTTAAGTGTTAACTTCCCCGAGGGAGGGACCATCGCTACGGTCCAGGAAACAAATTTCGACCGGACGGTAATGCTGCTGGGAAGAGGCACAATAAGGCATTATAATAACGGGACCGATCACGACGAAGCCTACGGAGTTTTCATGACTGTAGAACACGGTCTTTTTGAAGAGATCAGGGGAGACAATATCTTTATTCCCGTCCAAGATCTGGAGCGGCTGGAAATAGTGACCGCGGTTTTCAACCGGCAGGAAGGCAAGCCTACTATCTGGAAAGATAAAATTCCGATGAGCTTTCATACTCCGGAAGGGTTGTCATACTTCTATTTGATAGCAATGGACGGGGAACCAATCCTGCCCCCGGAAACAAAATACAGCAGTCTTAATGTCCTGGGTTCAGCAGTAGTTTACACGCTATTTACTTTAATCATGCTTTTGGTAATAATGCTTTTTACCCTGGACCACCGTTATTCGAAATACTGGGTCCACCTGGCCAGGACTCACCCCGGCTACCTGGGCTTAATCCTGGCCCCGGTCCTGGCAGCAATTATGGCCGCCGGCACAATCATGCCGGAAATTAATAACTGGCCTGATTATTATGCCTTCATCGGTTACGCTGCAGGGATTTTAATATTGATAGGGTTGTTTAAACTGGGCTATATTGATTTTTTAGATTTTGGCCTGCGCCGGGACCGATTAAAACATGGGTATCTACTGGCTGTCGTGACGGCAGCCCTGATCATGATGGCTACCAGGGGCTTTCCGGAGGGGGTCGACACTGGCGATTATAACAACCTCCTTCAGCTGCCGCTGCTGTTTTTGCTGATCGCCCTGCCCCGGGAAATGATCTGGAGAGGGTACATCCAGGCTTACCTGACCCGCTTAACGGGGCCAAACTGGGGCCTGCTGATCATGATTTTACTGGCCGCGGCGGCCCACACTGCTTTTATCTATGCTACCGAGCCGTGGATGCTTTACTACCCTTACACTCACCTGGAGATCGCGGTCCTGGTGCCCGGTACGGCAGCCATCCTGGGATTCATTTATTTGCGCACCGAGAATATACTGGCAAACGCACTGCTGCACAGCTTGATCATATTTTTACCCGGCATAATTCAGTACTAGCAGAAAGGCGGTATTTAAGTGGATAAAGAAAAGATTTCCCGGGCGACTGAAATGATCTTGGAAGCTATAGGCGAAGACCTGACCCGAGAAGGCCTGCAGGGCACACCCGGACGGGTAGCCAATATGTACTGCGAGCTGTTTGACGGTTTAAATCAAGATCCTCGCAGCCCCCTTCAAACCTGTTTTGTCGAAGACGGGCACGATGAAATTGTCCTGGTTAAAGACGTCTCTTTCTATTCGATGTGCGAGCACCATCTGCTGCCCTTTTACGGCAAAGCTCACGTTGCATATGTGCCGGGAGGAGGAAGGATCGTCGGTTTGAGCAAGCTGGTCCGGGTCATCGAGATCCTGTCGCGCCGCCCCCAGCTCCAGGAGCGGCTGACCAGCATGGTAGCCAATATCATAACCGAAGAGCTGAAACCAAAAGGGGTTGTGGTGGTTATCGAAGCCGAACATTTATGCATGAGTATCCGTGGAGTGGGCAAGCCGGGCTCAGTAACCGTTACTTCAGCGGTGCGGGGACTTTTCAGGACTAATTCCAGTTCCCGGATTGAAGCCTTCAGCCTGATCAAGGGAAAAGCTTGACCGCCTGCGGGGAGGTTATAATGGAGCGCTGCAACAGGATCATTACAAGCCCGGAGTACCGGCTATATCTCCAAAAAAACGCGGAAGAAGAAGCCGACCGGGTTTTTTGCGGCCATCATTTCGAACACCTGGTGGCGGTAGCCAGGTTAACCTACCTGCTCCTGATCGAAGCAGGCCAGCCCTTTATTTCCCGGGAAATGGCCTATGCCGCCGGACTGTTACATGACCTGGGCCGCTGGAAAGAATATCAGGCTGGTCAGGATCATGCCGCCGTGAGCTCTGAACTGGCGGGGCCGATCCTGGAAAAGTCTGGTTTTCCTTTATCTGAAAGGCTGCTGGTGCAAAAAGCCATCGCCCAGCATCGCTTAAGGGACAGCCATGGTCTGCACCGCTCCCCCCTGAGCCGGGCCCTCGGTAAAGCGGACAGATTATCACGCCTCTGTTTTAAATGCGACGTCCGGGAAAGTTGTTATAACCTGGAACAGCAACCGCATAAAAGGAGGTTGATTTATTGAACAGGGCTCTACTCCTCGGAAAGCGAAGCTATGACCTGGATAGAAAAACCCTAATTATGGGTATTCTCAATGTTACCCCCGACTCATTTTCAGACGGGGGCCGGTACAACCATGTGGACAGCGCTGTTGCGCAGGCCCTTAAGATGGCCGAACAGGGCGCTGATATTATCGATGTAGGAGGAGAATCTGTCCGGCCCAATTTTGTTCCGGTTTCGGCCGAAGAAGAATTGCGCCGGGTTGTGCCGGTTATAAAAGCCATAAAAAACGAGCCTTCATTTAAAGCGCCCCTTTCCATCGATACCTACAAGGCCGTTGTGGCCGAAGAAGCCTTAAGGCTGGGAGTCGAAATGATTAATGATGTTTTTGGCTTGAAAGCAGACCGGGACCTGGGCGCAGTAGCTGCCCGTTACGGAGCGCCTATCTGCCTGATGCACAACCGTGACAGCACTGATTACCGGGACCTGATCCCGGATATACTGGCTGAACTCAAAGAATCTATTGCCCTGGCCCACCGGGCCGGTGTGAAAGATGAACAGATTATTATTGATCCCGGGATCGGTTTTGGAAAAGATTTACAGCAAAACCTGGATGTCATGCACCATCTCCGGCAGTTCCGCAGTCTCGGTTATCCCATTCTGCTCGGCACTTCCCGCAAGTCGATGATTGGCAAGACCCTCAACCTGCCCCTCGACGAACGGGTCGAAGGCACCGCAGCTACGGTGGCATACGGGATCAGCGCCGGCGCTGACCTGGTCAGGGTCCACGATGTCATGCAAATGCGCCGGGTAGCCGACATGACCGATGCCATGGTGCGGAGGTGAAATAAAATGGACCGGATCAGCATCGATGCCATAACCTTCTATGCCCACCACGGGGTGCTTCCCGAGGAGAGAGAACTGGGCCAGGTATTTCAGGTTAACCTGGAGCTGGGATGCGATTTTTCCTCTATCACCGCTGATCATATTAACCAGGCCGTTGACTACCGCCTGGCGGTCGAAGTGGTTAAAGAAATAATCTGCGGCAGCCCCTGCCGATTGCTGGAAACCCTGGCCGCCCGCATTGCTGATCAGCTGCTGCTGCTGCCGGGAGTAACAGAAGTTAAAGTGGAAGTCCGAAAACCGAACCCGCCCCTTCCGGAGGTAAAAGGCGGCGTGGGGGTAGTGACTAAAAGGAGAAGGTGACCGGGGCCATGAACAGGACGGCAAGAAAAGCCTACCTTGCCCTGGGCACAAACCTGGGGGATCGCCTGGCTAATTTGAAACGGGCACCGGAGCTGCTTTTAGCAGAACCGGGCCTGGAGTTGGAAGCATGTTCAAATATTTATGAGACGGAACCGGTTGGAGGCCCCGACCAAGGCCCCTTTCTCAACGCCTGCCTATCCGTAAAAACAGATTTAAGCCCGGTTACCCTGCTCCTGAGAATGCTTGCCGTCGAGGAAAAAATGAAGAGAGTGAGGGAGAAGAGGTGGGGCCCGCGTATTATTGACCTGGACCTCCTAATTTACGAAGCTACGATCATGAATACTCCCCTGCTCCAGCTGCCTCACCCCCGGCTTGCCGAAAGGGATTTTGTATTAATTCCCCTGGCCAATATCGCCCCCGGACTGCTCGTCCCCGGCGGCAACCGAACCGTCCAAGAAATCCTGGACCGGAGAAAAGAAAACCCGGGCGTTAAATTTTACCGGCCCTCTGACTGGTGCGGGACGCGATAAAAGATCCGGCCCTTAAATATTGTGGGAGTTTAAAAACGCCGCTTCAACCGGGTTTTTAAGTTGAAAGCGGCGTTTTTCGTTAACCAGTTTTTAGTGACAGAAGCCACAAACTGCGGGCAGGAAGCGGTCGGCTTAGAACAATCCTTCCACTTTGCCTGTTTCCACATCGACATCCACCTTGCGAAAAGCGGGGCTTGCGGCAGTTCCCGGCATCAGGGAAATCGCGCCGGCCACCGGGACCACGAAGTCCGCGCCACCATAGGTGAGGATATCGCGGATTTTGAGGTTCCATCCTTTCGGAACACCTTTCAGCTTGGGATCGTCGCTCAGGCTGAGGTGGGTCTTAACCATGCAGGTGCCCATCTTCTGAAACTTGGGATCCTCTTCCATTTTCTTGACCTTTTCAAGGGCATCGGGCGTATAATCGACTCCGTCTGCACCGTATACTTCCTTAGCAATTAGTTCGATCCTTTTGCGCAGTGGAGTTTCAAGCTCATAGAGGAACTTGAACTCGCTTTTCTCCTCACAGGCTTCCACAACAGCTTCGGCGAATTCTTTCGCTCCGTCCCCGCCGTACTGCCAGTGCTTGGAAAGCGCAACTTTTGCCCCCGCTTCTTCCGACAGGCGGCGGACGGCATTAACTTCATTGTCGGTATCGGTATAGAAGTGGTTAATACAGACCACCGGGGTGATACCGGCCTTTTTGATCGTATTAATGTGATGAATCAAGTTGTCACAGCCTTTTTCGACCCACTCCACATTCTCCTGGCCGTAGGCCGGGTCAAGGGGCTGTCCGGGGAGAGGCAGCGGCGCTCCGCCATGGCACTTCAAAGCCCGGATAGTAGCCACCAGCACCGCACAATCAGGAACCAGGCCGGACATGCGGCACTTCAGGTTCCAGAATTTTTCAAAGCCGATATCGGCGGCGAAGCCTGATTCGGTAATGACATAATCGCCCAGTTTGAGGGCGACCCGGTCTGCCACGATGGAAGACTGGCCAATGGCAATATTGGCAAAGGGGCCGGCATGGACAAAAGTGGGCTGCCCTTCGATAGTTTGCATCAGGTTGGGATTGATCGCTTCGACCATCCAGGCGGTCATGGCGCCGGCGACATCAAGGTCTTCGGTGGTAATCGGATTGCCTCTCTTGTCATAAGCGACCACAATTTTGCCCATCCGCTCACGCATATCTTTCAGGTCGTTGGCTACGGCTAAAATGGCCATAACCTCGGAAGAAACAGCAATGTTAAACCCGGAGCTCATCATAAACCCGTCTCGTTTGCCGCCCAGGCCGATGATAATGTTGCGCAGGGCCTGTGCGCAAAAGTCGATAATCCAGTTCATGGGAACATTGCGCGGATCAATATTCAGGCGCTTCAGCCCGCTGCGCTCCAGGAAGGCGTCGCTGGAATTAAATTCGTGCTGAAGGCGGGAAGTTACGGCTACCATGGCCAGGTTGTGGGCATTCATGATCGCATTAATATCCCCGGTTAAGCCCAGGGAAAACGGGGTCAGGGGAACACACTGGGCCAGGCCTCCGCCGGCGGCGGAACCTTTTACGTTCATAGTCGGCCCGCCGGAAGGCTGGCGGATAGTGGCAATAACATTTTTGCCGAGTTTGCCCATGCCCTGGGTAAGGCCCATGGTCGATGTTGATTTGCCTTCACCCAGCGGAGTGGGCGTAATGGCGGTGACATCGATGTACTTACCATCAGGAGCATCTTTCTTGCGGTCGAGGACTTTCTTGTAGTCCACCTTGGCCACATAGTGGCCGTGGGGGAGGAGCTCTTCTTCATCCAGCTTAAGCTCCTCAGCTAACTGGTATACTTTTTTCATGTTCTTTTCAGCGGCTTCAGCAATTTCCCAGTCAGCATGTTTGGTTGGATCTAACGGCATTTAAACAACCTCCTTGATATTTTTGTATGAATCCATTTTTCTACGCACAAACGCAGACAAAGAACTTAATTCAACATTAAAACAGATTTTCCTGCAGCAATGTTCAGATTTTCACATATTTTTTATTTAGGTTTTAAATCTTTTACAGCCGGTATTCCGCCCAGGGATCCCGCTGTCCTAACGGCCCTTTCCACAGCCCGGGCTACCGCTTCTGCGGCCATCAGGCCCACCACATTGAGATCAGCCTCCAGCTTTCCCTTGGAAAGGGAAAAGATCGTATCGCCGTCCCACATGGTGTGAACCGGCCATATGGAACGGGCCAATCCATCATGAGCAAGCTGGCAGACTTTTTGCAGGGCAGTTTTGTCCAGGTCGGCATTGGTGGCCACAATGCCGAGGGTAGTATTGCCGAAAGAGTCAACGCTTTCTTTACCGAAGAGCAGATCGATCGTTTTTTCCATCAAGCCTGTTTGCGGGTTTCGGGGACCGGCCAGCAGGTTGCCTTCACAATCGAAGATGTCGCCAAAAGCATTCACCGCCACCAGGGCGGCTACGATCAGGTCATCTTTCTGGAGGGCAAATGAGCCCTGGCCGGATTTAACCGCATAATCGATGCCGTATATTTTACCCACTGCCGCTCCACAGCCTGCTCCGACCGAGCCTTCCGGCACAGGCCCTGCGCCGGCTGACCTGCAGGCCTTGTAACCCATTTCTTCGCCGGGGCGGACCCTGCCATCGCCAACAAAAAGATCAAACAGCACGGCAGCGGGGACAATAGGGATCCGGAAAGGATCTACCGGAAACCCGCACTTTTTTTCCTCCAGGTACTTCATGACCCCGCTTACAGCGTCCAGTCCAAAAGCGCTGCCTCCGGTAAGAGCTATAGCCTGCACTTCTTCGACCAACCGGCCCGGAACCAATAAATCGGTCTCCCGGGTTCCCGGGGCGGAACCGCGGACTTCCACGGCGGCCCGGGCGCCTGTTTCAATAAGAACTACCGTAATTCCGGTTGCCGCATCCAGGTCGGAAACAACGCCAACTTTAATGCCTTCAATATCCGTCAGGCCGGAGGGCACAACCAGCCACCCCTTTTAGTTCTTAATGGCCGGGCCAGGATAGCCCGGAATTCCAATTGAAAGAGCCAGGCTTAGGCCTGGCCCTGTTGTCCGGTAATATTTATCAATGGTCTTCAGTCGGTTTTTCGCCCTGCTCGGTATGCTGCCGGAATGATGCCTGGCGATCTTCCTGCTTATTCCTGGCGGTGTCCTTTTCAGTTTCGCCGCCGCCTGCCTCTAACCCTTTGGCTTCATCGACGGTCTCAGCCTCGCCGCTGATTTCAAAATTGCTGCCGGCTGCTGCAGTCTTTTCCGTTTCAGGAACTTTATCTCCTGGTTCCTGATCAGCTTCTTCTTCAGGTTCAGGCAGCTCTCTGCCTTCAACCAGGGCTTTTATCTCCTTAGAATTTAGGGTTTCCTTCTCCAGGAGGGCCCGGGCAATCATTTCCAGCTTGGATCGATCCTCTTCCAGGATATCCTGGGCCCTCTGATAGCAATCATCGATCGTTTTCCTGATTTCCTGGTCGATAGCCTTGGCTATTTCTTCGCTGTAATCGCGGTCCCGGCCCAGGTCCCGGCCCAGGAAGACCTGGTCCTGTTTTCGGCCCAGGGTAATCGGCCCCAGGCTGTCGCTCATCCCGTATTCCATGATCATCTGGCGCACAATCTGGGTAGCCCGCTCCAGGTCGTTCTGAGCACCCGTACTGATGTCATTAAGGACCAGTTTTTCAGAAACCCTGCCGCCGAGCAGAGTGCTGACCCTGTCTAATAGTTCCGACCGGGTCATATAGTAGCGATCCTCTTCCGGAAACATCAGGGTGTAACCACCCGCCCGCCCCCGGGGGATAATGGAGACCTTGTGAACGGGATCAGTGTGCGGAAGCTGGTAACCAACCAGGGCATGGCCGGCTTCATGATAGGCTACAATTTTTTTCTCAAATTCGCTGATCACCCGGCTTGTTTTCTGGGTTCCGGCCACCACCCGCTCGACAGCTTCTTCCAGCTCTTTCATCCCGATCACCCGCTTGGACACTCTGGCGGCCAGCAGCGCCGCTTCATTGACTACATTCTCCAGGTCGGCCCCGGTAAAGCCGGGAGTTCCGCGGGCCAGGATCTTGAGATCCACTTCTTCAGAGAGGCGCTTGTTCCTGGTGTGGACTTTCAATATTTCCGTCCTTCCCTTGACATCGGGCAGGGTAACCGTTACTTCACGGTCAAAACGGCCGGGCCTGAGCAGGGCGGGGTCAAGAATATCGGGCCGGTTGGTGGCAGCAAGGAGAATAATCCCCTCGTTAACATCAAACCCGTCCATTTCAACTAAAAGCTGGTTCAGGGTTTGCTCCCTTTCATCGTGACCGCCGCCGAGTCCGGCTCCGCGCTGGCGCCCAACGGCATCGATCTCATCAATAAAGACGATGCAGGGTGAATTCTTCTTGGCATTTTCAAACATATCACGGACCCTGGAAGCGCCGACTCCTACAAACATTTCCACAAAATCTGAACCGCTGATGCTGAAAAAGGGCACTCCGGCCTCTCCGGCCACAGCCCGGGCCAGAAGTGTTTTTCCGGTCCCCGGCGGGCCTACCAGCAGGACCCCTTTCGGGATCCGCGCCCCGAGTTCAATGTATTTGCGCGGATCTTTCAGGAAATCGACAATTTCTGAAAGCTCGGCCCTCTCTTCATCGGCGCCGGCTACATCATCGAAAGTAACTTTCTTTTTATCGCTTTCCTGCATTTTGGCCTTGCTTTTACCAAAGTTCATGACCCGGTTGCCGCCGCCCTGGGACTGCTGCATAAAGAAGAAAAATATCCCGATGATCAAAAGAAAGGGAATCATGTAGGTCAGGGCGGTCTGCCACCACTCGGGCCCCCGTTCGGGATGCGGTGAATACGAAACATTGTGCTCCAGTAAAAGCGCCGTAAGCTGGTGGTCTTCCGGACGGGTGGTTTCTATTTCGGTGCCGTCAACAAGGACTGCTTCAATTTCATTGCCGTGGGCAACAACTTTTTCCACCTCGCCGCTCTCTATTTTTGCTACAAACTGGTTGTAACTTATTTCAACCGGTTCAGGGCCGGTGTTAAACATAGACAATAACATAACTACTACCAGGGCTATGACCAGGTAGAAGATTATTTGCCTTACAAATGGGCTCAAAAAGGACCCTCCTCTCCAACTTCAGCCTTAAAGGCTGAAATAAATTGTAACACACCGCCAGGATGTAGGCAATAAAAGAGATTGGGCCTTAAAGTAATTATGAAGGCAACCTCCGGCGGCGTTATTCATTTATGACACGCAGATCGGACAGCTGGCGATAATCTTCACCGTAATCAAGGCCGTAGCCGACCACAAAACGATCCGGAATGATAAAGCCGCAGTAGTCAGGTTCAAAGCTGACCTTTCTGCGGTCGGGCTTATCGAGCAGGGTGACCACTTTCAGGGATTTGGGCTGCCTGCTGCCCAGGTTTTCAACCAGGTAGTTCAGGGTCAGACCTGTATCAACGATATCTTCGACAATAAGCACATCCTTACCCTCGATGCTTTGTTCCAGGTCTTTTAAAATCCGGACCACGCCAGAAGTGGCGGTAGAATTTCCATAACTGGATACAGCAATAAAATCTATTTCCACCGGGATGGTCAGGCAGCGGATTAAATCGCTTAAGAAAATCACCGCGCCTTTGAGAACCCCGATCATAAGAGGCCGTTTGTCCCGGTAATCATTTGAAATGCTCTCTGCCATTGTCCTGACCCGGCCTTCTATTTCTTCTGCCGAAAGCATCACATCGAAGTTCTCAATTTTCTTATCAACTGCATTATGTTCAGCCATTTCATCATCCACCTTCTTCTATTTTAGCAGATATTTCTTTGCTTGGGCATCATCAGCTTTTTATAGGCCAGGACTAAAACCCGGCCGGTCCGATCTGTGACCCGGTACGGATGGGCAATCCTGAACCCGGCAACCCAGACAATTTCATCGCCGATTGTCACCAGCGGTATTTTACTCTTCCAGTGTTGAGGAACTTTATGGTCAATCAAAAAATCTTTCAGTTTCTTGGCCCCCGGCGAACCATGGGGGTGAAACCGGGCCCCCGGCCACCTGGACCTGACCCGTAATGCTCCCGGCGGCAGCCGGTCGAAATCCAAATAAGCCTGGAATTTTGAAGGCGGCCAGGCCAGATCCCCCGGATCGACAAATCTGGCTTCGATCAGGGCTCCATCGGGCAGCCGGGTCTTTCCCGGAACCTGCAAAGGTTTATCCAGCTGTGCTGAGTCTTCCGCGGCAGAAGCTCCGGCCATGATAATCCGGTCCTGGGACAAAAATAAGAGGGCCTCACCGGGCAGGCTGATTTGGCCGGTGGTTTTTCCGCTTTCAGCCAGCTCGAGCACCTTTTGGATATGGCTGCTGTCCAGTTCCCTGGACGGCGCATATTTTTTATGGGCCATCCTCAAAACTCTGGCGCTTAAAGCCCGGGGGAGAGCGGCCAGCTCATTTTTGTTAAAAATGGTTTCCCGCCTGCCAAACCCGGCCAGATCCAAATATTTTTTTCTGGCCATGGCTTGCAAAAAACGCCTGTCTTCAGCCGCCAGGGCAGCCAGATTAATCAGGGCCTCCCTGATCCTGGGGTTATAATCTTGTTCCAGCCGGGGAATCAACTCCAGCCGAAGTTTATTCCTGGTATATTCAGTTTCCAGGTTACTGCTATCAGTAAAGGGGCGTAAATCATTTTCTTTGCAGTAGGCTTCAATTTCACGGCGCCTCAGGCAGAGCAGGGGTCTGATCAGGCTGAACCGACCTCTTTTAGAGACCGGCAGGATCCCGGCCAGGCCATCCACGCCCGTACCCCTGAGAATATTAAGCAGGACTGTTTCAGCCTGATCATCCAGGTGATGGCCCAGGGCAATTCTAAAAGCCCCGTACTTACGGGCAGTATCAAATAAAAGACTGTAGCGGGCCAGCCTCCCCGCCTCTTCCTCAGAAATACCCCTGGCTCTCTTGATGCTGCGGATATCTGACGCCCTGGTTTCACAGGGAAGCGACCATGCTGCGGCAATTTTTTTAACTTCCGCTTCTTCATAGGCGGCTTCCGGGCGCAAGCAGTGATTTAAATGGGCTGCCACCAGGTGAAGATTAAAGGGCCTGGATAGGGCCTTTAACATATGCAGGAGGGCCAAAGAATCAGGCCCCCCCGATACGGCAACAATGATCGTTTCTCTTTCACCAAGTAGAGCATTTTTTGTAATAAATGTCTTGACTTTATTCAGCTGAGACAGGATGGATCACAACCAATCAGCCTCTTAATGAGAGCTTAAAAGGCTTGTAATTACTGCAAAAATAATGGGTAAGCTGAACCTGGAGCCTGGAAAGGGGGGATGCCATTATCCCGTTGTCACAAAAGCAGCCCTATTCCGGAACCGGGGAGCGGTAAAATTTGCGGCAAAAACGAAAGGTTAGATCCCCGGCCCGTCGATTTACAGGAAAAACCTATATCGCTGCGGGGCCAGATAAAAAAACACTCTGAAACAGAGTGCCTTTCTGTTGATAAAATGAAAGTCAGCTAATTTTAAAAAGCCTCACGACAGGAACCGCGGCCGCCTCTTTTGGACTCGGTGTTGCGTTTTAAATCTAAGAGCCTTTCGTCACTTTCTTTAAGAAAACGGTTCATTTTATCTTCAAATGAGGCCTTATTACCGGCTTCAGGCTTCTTGCGTTCTTTTTTGCTGTGCGGGGTGTAACCCTTCTTGGCCTGCTTGATAGAAAGGCCTATTTTCCCGTTATTTTCAACCGACAGCACCTTGACTTCGACCTTATCCGATTTTTTATAAAAATCATTGATATCTTTGACGTAATCTTCATCAATTTCCGATATGTGGACAAGGCCTGTAGAGCCGCCGGGCAATTCGACAAACGCTCCGAATTTTGTTATCCCCGTTATCACTCCTTCCACAATACTGCCAACAGCTATCTCTTCCTTAATGAAAAACTCCTCCTCAATCTAATAATCTTAAGATAATGTTATTATAACCGCTTTAATAATAATGTCAATCCTCTAACTGGAAAATTGTTTCGTTGGGTTTGACCAGCCCGAGCCGGTTGCGAGCCTGAATTTCAATATAATCGAGATCCTGCAGGCGTTCGATCTCTCTTTCCGCCTCCGCCTGGCGCTGTTCCAGTTTTTCCAGGCGGGCTTTGTAGGCCATCAATTCTTGTTCAGCCTGGCGCTGGCGAAGGTGCTGGGCCCCGATCACAACCAGCAGGCAGCAGATCAGGATTATACCCGCGGCGCTAATGAACCTGTACATGTTGTAGCTGCTCTCTTCCCGGTAGCGCGGGAAATTAGCCCGGGACCTTTTAGCTTCTTTTTTCCCTAAGCCCATCATAATCACACCGATTAATACAAATAATCAGTACTTAACCGCTCTTGCGGAAGGCGGCATGGTTTCCTCTTGCCCGGAAACCATCCCGCCCCTCGATAAATATCTCCCTGTCAGACCTATCACGTACAACCGGAATCAGGGAGGATGTTAACATAAACAGCGCTCATTTAAGCTTCAGACAGGCTTGATTTTATTTAACCATGTCTTTCAAAGCCTTGCCCGGTTTAAAGGCGGGCACTTTAAGGGCCTCGATTTTAATTTTTTCACCGGTCGCCGGGTTACGGCCTTCACGCTCCTTGCGATTGCGGACCTCAAAAGTACCGAAACCAACCAGCTGCACTTTTTCGCCTTTTACCAGGCCATCGGTTATGCCGTCTAAAACCGCTTTAACAGCTTTTTCACTGTCCTTCTTAGACATTCCGGCTTTCTCTGCCACTAAATCTACCAGCTCAGACTTATTCACTGTTTAAGCCCTCCTCATACAAGATAGGATTCCCTTTGTGGAAGCTATGGAACCCTTTATGAAAGTTTGTATTCTACCTTGATTATTAGAATCCTGCTTTATTCATCCATTTTCCTTAAATTTTTGGCTTCTTCCCACCATTTATCCAACTGCCCCAGAGAAAAATCCGATGCCGGGCGGCCCGCTCTTTCCGCCTGCTCGAGAACATACCGGAATCGATCCATAAATTTAGCGATGCTTTTGCCCAGGGCCAGTTCGGGATTAACCCCCAGGAAACGGGCCAGGTTAACCACGGTAAAAAGGTAGTCGCCCAGTTCTTCTTCAACAGCGCTTTGATCCCCCTCCTTAAAAGCCTCGGCCAGCTCGGCCAGCTCTTCCTCTGCTTTCTCCAGAGGGCCCTCTATGCAGGGCCAGTCAAATCCGACCCCGGCGGCTTTCTTTTGCAGTTTATAGGCTTTAAGCAAAGCGGGAAGGGAATGGTCGATTGAAACATCCGGGCCGGAATTATTGCTTGCGCCTCTTTTATTTTTTTCGTTTAGCTTGATTTCTTCCCATTTTAATTTTACCTCCGCAGCGTCGACCGCTTTGCCGCCGCCAAAAACGTGGGGATGGCGCCTGATCAGTTTGGCCGCAATACCCTCCGTAACCTGGTAAAAATCAAACCGGTTTTCTTCAGCGGCAATCCTGCTGTGAAAAACCACCTGCAGGAGCACATCGCCCAGCTCTTCTTGCAGGGACTGATCGTGTTTTTCGTCAATGGCTCCCACAACTTCGTAGGCTTCTTCAACCAGGTACTGCCTCAGACTGTGGTGGGTTTGCTGTTTGTCCCAGGGACACCCCTCTTCGGAGCGCAGCCGGGCCATTATTTGCAACAAATCGCCAACCAGGTATCCCCGGTAGGGGGGAACATAAACAGAGGTATGATGGTCGTAACAACGGAAGCGATCCAGATCCTGCAGCGGAGCGGTCCACAGCCGTTCTTTGCGCCTGCCGGCAGACCGGACCACAGTTACCGGGTAGTCTTGGGGATAAAGAGATAGCAGTTTAAGTTTGACCCGGGAAGCAAGAGGGCGGGTATGGATTTGAGCCAGGAGCAAATGATTGCGGCAGGGCTCTTTAAGCTGCTCCAGGGCCGGAGCGCCAACGACCCTGACTCCTTCCAGCAGATCTATTTGCAAGGCCTTGAGCAGGAATTCCAAAAAGCTTATCCCCGGCACAATTTTTACTTTAATGCCCAGCTGAGGGGCCAGCTTGAGAAGTTTTTTTACTGATCCTTCGCCGATCAGGGGATGGCCCGGGACGGCGTAACAGATCCTTTTATAGCGGCGGGCCGCTTTTAGAAGCGCCAGGGAAATGGCCCGATCTGTCCGGCCAGAATGGCCGCTTTGCCCGTAAATATGGTCAAAACTCCTGGCCTCCCTGCGCCAGGCATAATAGCGGGCAGCCGGATGTTTAAAAGTCCGAAGATAGAGGGGCCGGCTGCTTTGAAGTTGTTTTTGCGCTTCAGCGGTTAAGTGCTTGCGCCGGGCCGGGCCCAGGCCTATGACAGTTATTTCATCCATCGGATCGCCTTCCTTTTTTACTTAAGCGCCGTACCATAATAATGATCATGAAACATGATGGCGCCCGAAACGATCAGCCAGTGCGGCCAGGCGGGCGCCGATAAAAGGGATCATCTGCAGCTCTTCTCTGCTCAGGCTGCCGCTTAATAAGATACAGGCCCCGTAAGCTGCTGCACCGGCTACTATGGCGGCAAAAGTAGCCGCTCCATTTTGCATCCCCGGCGATAGGTACGGAGCTGCAAGCCGGTAAGCTAGATTGTAAACCAAAATGACGACCAGGGACATGGCCGAAACGGATAAAACCGGAAGGAGAACAAGCTCGCGCCACCTCCCACGCCATCCGGTATAACGGGCCACATGCAAAAGGTTAAGAACCGCGGCCACTGCTAGTCCGGCCACAGTAGCCACAGCGGCCCCTCCCACATTCAGAGCCGGAATCGCGGTCAGGAACCAGGCCAGGATAATTTTGACAATCCCCCCGTAAAACATGTTTAAAGCCGGGAGAATCGGCTTTCCTAACCCCTGGAGGATGCCGGTTGTCGTTACATAGAGGCATAGCGGAATTACCGACCAGGACAGATAAGCCAGGGAATATCCTGCCTCGGCGTTATTAAAAAGCAGGATCGTTATCGGCTCGGCCAGCAAATAAAGCCCTACCGCCGCAGGAACGGAAAAAAGCACCGTCAGCTTGATGGCAACGGCGGAACGGTTTTGAGTCATTAGTTTATTACCAAGTGTTAAAGCCTCGGAAATGACCGGCACCAGGCTGATGCTTAAAGCCAGGGCCACCACATTGGGAAAGTAAACCACGGGCCCGGCCATCCCGGTAAGCTGCCCGTAGAGGGCTCTCGCGCTTTCCAGATCAAAGCCGGCCGCCTGCAGCTGCCGGGGCACGATAACCAGGTCGATCATTGACATCAGGGGGATAACCAGCCCTCCGATGGTAACCGGAACAGCCAGCCCGAACAACCGGCTGATAATATCTTGCACTGGGGCCGGCTCATGACTGTCCTGCTTTTGGGCCAGGGCGTCCAGATCACGGCGCCTGCTTTTGTATAAGAGCGTCAGCAGGATCAATCCGGCCAGCCCTCCGGCAGCAGCACCTGAAGAAGCCCCTGCCGCGGCATACTCAAGCCCAACCGGAAGGAGAAGAAAGACCAGGATTAAAGAAAAGACAACCCGTACCAGCTGCTCGAGCATTTGCGAAGCAGCTGTGGGGACCATATTTTGCTGACCCTGGAAAAAACCCCGCAGGGCAGCCATTATGGTAACAAAAAATATGGCCGGGGATATGGCCAGCAGGGGGTAAACTGCCTGCATGTCCCTGATAATCAGGCCGGCGAAAAGTTCCGCGCCCATAACCAATACGATGGTTATACCCAGTCCCGTTATGGTGAGGATAGTGAAAGCTACTTTAAAAACTCGCAGCGCCTCGCGGTAATCGCGAAGAGCGATTTTTTCGGCCATGATCTTGGAAACGGCCACCGGAATGCCGGCCGTAGAAAGGATCAGGAGAGTGGAGTAAATCGGATAGGCATACATGAAAAGACCGATTCCTTCATCCCCGAGGATGGCCGCCAGGACAATCCTGAATATAGCGCCGATGCCCCTGGCGGCAAGCCCGGTTAAGGCCAGAATAGCTGCTCCCTTGACAAAAGAGGTGCTGCTGAGCGACAATTTTTAACCTTCTTCGCTGGATTTTGTTAATCGAACAGTATTATATCAGTAATCATTTCTTGCAGCTACCATCGGCCGCAAGCTGCAAGGACGACAGCTCTTCCAGGAAAAAGATCAACTCCCTAAAAGAACCGGCCCCGCGGCCTGCTTCCCCCTTGCTGTCAGCCCTGAATTTTAGTTTTAAGGGTTTTTCAGCAGTGAAGCTGACCATGCCTTCAGCATAGCTGGATGTGTATTCCAGAAGGTTCCTGTCCACTGAAGCCCGGCGGGAAAACTGCATTAACAGGGCCTGCTGGTGGTCCTGAATTAATTCCAGGCCCAGTCCGACAGCCAGGATTCTCACCAGCCCGACTGCAAGCAGGTTCCTCACCGGCTCAACCGGAGATCCGTAGCGATCAGTTAGTTCATCTTCAATTTCCTGCAGATCTTCCCTTGAGCCGGCGTTGTAAATACGCTGATAAAACTCTACCTTTTGAGCCTGCGAACTGATGTAAGAAGAAGGAATGTAAGCGCTTACCCGGAGCTCCAGGCGCGGATTTACAGCTTCCTGGGGCTGTTCGCCTTTTAACTCCGCCACCGCCTTTTCCAGCAGTTTGCAGTATAAATCGAACCCGATGGCGGTAATAAAGCCATGCTGTTCGGCGCCGAGGATATTGCCTGCTCCTCTTATTTCCAGGTCGCGCAGGGCAATCTTGAACCCCGAGCCCAGTTCAGTAAACTCTTTGACCGCTTTTAACCTTTTCTGGGCGGTTTCATTGACTATTTTATCCCGGCGGTAAGTAAGGTAAGCATAAGCCAGGCGATTGGAACGCCCGACCCGACCTCTAATCTGGTACAGCTGGGCCAACCCGAATTTGTCCGCTTCGGATACAATCAGGGTGTTAACATTGGGAATATCGAGGCCCGACTCAATAATGGTTGTGCAGACCAGGACCTGGTAATAGCCCTCCTGAAAATCGGCCATGATCCGCTCCAGGGTGGCTTCGGGCATCCGCCCGTGCCCCACAGCCACTGAAACCCCGGGAAACATCCGGCGGATTTTTTCCGCATAAGATTCAATTTGGGCCACCCGGTTGAATACAATGAAGACCTGCCCGTCACGGTTCAGTTCACGGTGGACAGCTTCCCAAACCAGATCATCGGAATACTCCAGGACATAAGTTTGAATCGGGTAGCGATCTTCAGGCGGGGTGTCTATAACGCTTAAATCCCTTGCTCCCGAAAGAGAAAGATGAAGGGTCCTCGGAATCGGCGTTGCTGTCATGGCCAGGGTATCGACCTCCAGCCGCATTTTCCTTATTTTTTCCTTCTGGCGCACCCCAAAGCGCTGCTCCTCATCCAGGACCAGCAGACCCAGGTCATTAAAGACCACATCGGCGGACAAGAGGCGGTGGGTGCCGATGACAATATCAATTTTCCCGGCCGAGATCTCCTTTAGCACTTTTTTTTGTTCGGATTTAGAAACAAAACGGCTCAGCTGGGCAATCCTGACCGGAAAACCTCCAAACCGTTCCCTGAAGGTCCGGTAATGCTGCTGCGCCAGCACGGTAGTAGGGACCAGAACAGCAGCCTGCTTCCCTTCCAGGACTACTTTAAATGCTGCGCGCATAGCCACTTCGGTTTTGCCGTAACCGACATCTCCACAGATCAGGCGATCCATAGGATGCGGTTTTTCCAGGTCGGCCTTGACGTCTTCAATGGCCTGCAGCTGATCTGGGGTTTCTTCATAGGGAAAATGGGTTTCAAATTCCTGCTGCCAGGGGTGATTTGGCCCAAAGCTGTAACCTTCAGCAGCCTGGCGGGCGGCATAAAGGGACAGCAGTTCCCGGGCCAGTTCTTCCACAGAACGGTTGGCCCTGTTCTTAAGCTTCTGCCATTCTACCCCGCCCAGGCTGTGGAGGCGGGGAGCATGGCCTTCACCGCCCGAATATTTCTGGATTACTCCGATTTGATCGACCGGAATATACAAGCGGTCGGTCCCCCTGTACTTCAGGAGCAGGTAATCGCGCTTTATACCCCCGATTTCAAGGGTGCTTAAACCCTGGTACTTAGCAATTCCGTGCTGTTCATGGACCACATAGTCACCGCTGGATAGCTCGCGGTAATCACTGAGGCGTATGCCGTTCCGGCGCCGCAGGCGTTTTTTCTTTTTCCGCTGCGGAAGCAGGTTATACTCGGTAATCAGGGCCAGCTTAAGGCCGGGAATGATCAGTCCTTCTTCCAGGCTGCCTTCAACAACCGGAGGCAGGGGCAGGTTGCCAAATGCGGGCCCGGCGCCATCTTCCGCCCTGATTTCTAAGCCCTTTGGCTTTTCCTGCAGTTCAAAGGCCCCCTGCCCGGACAACTGCTGCAGCAAATTCCGGCCCCGCCCGGCCGAAGATGCCATCATGTAAACCCGGTAGCCGCTTTCGATCCAGGTCCGGTAATCATTTTTGAACAGTTCCCACTGCCCGTGGTAATAGGGAGCGCTTTTAGCTTCAATATTAAAAGATTGTTTAGGTTTGAAAAGCCCCGCCGTACCCTGGAATAGCGAACAGCTGATCAGGGGGCAGGGTAGTTTTTGCAGCAGTTCTTCTTCCTTCCAGAGCAGTTTGTCGGCGGAACCGAGTATTTCTTTTTCCAACAGGGAAGCGCTGAAATAATTATCAAATTCACGGCGGAAGTTTTCTCCCGCTTCCGCTATAGCAGTGGGATCTTCGACAAAAACCAGGAATTTAGAAGGCAAATAATCCGTTAAAGCAGCGCCCCGGCCATAAAAGAAAGGGAAATAGCTGCCCAGATAATCCAGACCGCCCGGTTCGGCCAACCTTTCCAGGTGGCGATTAACTTCCTGTTTCAGCCTGGCGGCGGCATCTTTTTCTCCCCGCCGGAGAAGCCTGGAAAAGACCCCGTCAAGGACCTGCCGGATTAATTTTTCCCCCCGCCGGTAAGCTGCTCCGGTTACGATTAGCTCCCGGGCCGGCCTGGCCGTCGCTTCAGAAAGCGCTTCGGTAGAACGCTGAGTAGAGGGATCATAGAGGCGAATGGCTTCAATGGTATCATCAGATAGCTCAATCCGGAAAGGCAGTCGGCAACCGGGGGGATAAATATCTACTATATCGCCGCGGGCGCTGAAGCTGCCCCTGGTTTCTGTCAGGGAAACCCGCTCGTAACCAATTTCAACCAGGCGGGCGATCAGCTCTTCCCGGTCCCAGCGCCGGCCGGGGCGGAAATAAAGGGCCCGGCCCTTCCAGTCCTCGGGTGGTAGCATTTTAGAAAACAGGGCACTTACGGTGGCGATATATATACCGCGGCCGCCGCCTGAAAGCCATTCCAAAAATTGCAGGCGCATATGCTGATATTCTTCACTGCGGGTCAGCACTTCCGTATTCATGAAAAATTCCCTGGGCGGGAGCAACCAGACCCGGCCGGGAAAGAAGCCGGCCAGTTCTGAATGCAGCTTTTCTGCCCGTCCCGTATCACGGGCAATAACCAGGGTCGGACGGCCGCTCTGCCGGGCCAGGGCGGCCATAAAAAAGGCCCGGGCCCCGGCATCCAGTCCGGTAACCATGGTCCGGTAATCAGGCTGGTGGGACACTTTAGAGCTGATGGCTTTAAAGGTTTCCTCACCGGCCCATAAGTCAAGTATAGTTTCGGGCAATTACAATCCTCCCTCTATTTTAACCTTGCTTAATGTACACCAAAACAGGGGGGAAACACTTATTTCCCCCTCTTTTGATTGAAGGTTAAACTATGATCCGGGAGAAGACAAGTCCCGGTTAAATTCATTCATGGCGGTTTCCAGTCCGCTGCTGACAAAGACAAGGACTGCCTCCACTGCCCGGCCCAGGGCCGGTTCAATCAGCTTCCAGGCTTCCTCTTCGAGCGGCTGCAAAACATAGTCCGCCGCCTCTATCCCCGGAGGCGGTTTGCCTATGCCAACCCGTAACCTGGGAAAAGCTTCAGTTCCCAGGGCCTCGATGATCGATTCGACGCCGCGGTGTCCGGCCGCTCCACCCTGTTTACGCAGGCGGATCGATCCCGGGGGGAGATCAAGATCATCATAAATCACCAGTATTTTGGAAAGCTCGAGCCTGTACTTGGCCACCAGTTCATTAACAGCCAAACCGCTGCGGTTCATATAGGTGAGCGGTTGAGCAAGGACCAGCTTTTGATCGCCGTATTCTGATTCAAACAGCAATGAGCGGTGCTTCGTAACCGGAGCCCCTGTTTTCAGGCGGCGGGAAAGGGCTTCCACCACCTGGAAACCGACATTGTGCCTGCTGCCTGTATAAACTTTTTTGGGGTTGCCCAGGCCAATTATTAAAAACATGACATCACTCCAGCGCCGCAGCAGGTCCGACGAAGATCAATGCCCCTCAAGCCAAGGGGCATTTAGCATTGCTTTTTTCCTGCTTTCAAAACCGGGCCGCTTAACTTTCTTCTTTAGCTTCTTCTTCAGCTTCTTCTCCGGCTTCTTCTTCGGCCGCCTCTTCGCCTTCTTCAAGCTCTTCTTCTTCGACAGCCGGTTCTAATTCTTCTTCAGCCATCGGAGCCAGAACCTGGGCCAGCGTTGTCTCCGGAGGAGTGAGCAATTCAAGGTCTCCTTCGAGGACCAGGCTTTCGGCGGTAATGCTGTCGCCAATTCCCAGCCCGGAAATATCGACGTCGAATTGTTCGGGGATATCTCCCGGCAGGCATTCAACCTCTACTTCCCGGCTCACCAGAGATAGGACTCCGCCTTCTGCCACCCCGGCCGGCTCACCGATAAAGTTGAGGTGAACTGCAACTTCGATCTTGTCGGTCATCGAGATGCGGATGAAATCGACATGGAGAATGCGGTCCTGATACAATATATCTCTCTGGATATCCCTGAACATGACCGTTTCCTGCCGCGTCTTTTTACCTCTTGACTTGACCTTCAGATCGAGCAGGACGTTTCCGCCCCCTGTCGTTAAAATCTGTCTTAAGGTGCGCCCGTCTACAACCAGGGGGAAATTATCCGCTCCCCTGCCGTAAAGTACTGCCGGAACCTTGTCTTCCCGGCGCATCTGGTTGAGCTGTCCCCTGGTTAAAGGCGGACGGGTTTGAACTTCCATTTCCATTCTGTCCATTCCTTCAAGCCTCCTTCTGCAATAGTATACTGCAGGAAGCGTTTGAGATCAACTCAATCAAAAAGTTCGCTTACCGATCGTTTTTTCTGGATCCGGATTATCGCTTCACCAATCAGGGGCGCAACGGAAAGGGAAGTAAAACAATTGTTTAAACCTCTCAACATCCCCCGATCAATCGGAATCGTGTTGGTATAAACAACTTCGGCCAGGCTGGAATCGCTCAAGCGCTTTAAAGCCGGGCCGGAAAAAACCGGGTGCGTGCAGCAGGCATAGACTTCTTTGGCTCCTGCTTCTATTAGAGCCTCGGCTCCCAGGGTGATTGTCCCGGCCGTATCGATCATGTCGTCAATGAAAATGGCCGTTTTGCCCTTTACATCGCCAATAATATTCATTATTTCAGCTTTGTTGGGGGCAGGTCTTTTTTTGTCAATAATAGCGATCGGCATCACCAGGCGATTGGCCAGATCCCGGGCCCTGGTCACCCCGCCCAGATCGGGAGAAACCACAACCCCGTTTTCTATTTCTTTTTCCATTAAATATTTGCTTAAAATCGGCAGGGCCGTCAGGTGATCCAGGGGAATATTGAAAAAACCCTGAATTTGTCCGGCATGAAGGTCCATGGCCACTACCCGGTTGGCGCCGGCTGTGGTGATCAGGTCGGCGATCAGTTTGGCAGTTATAGGATCGCGGGCCCTGGTCTTGCGATCCTGCCGGGCATAAGCATAATAGGGGATGACGGCATTAACCGATTTGACGGAGGCTCTTTTAAGGGCATCAATAATAATCAGCAGCTCAAAGATACTTTCATTGATTAGTCCGCACAGGGGTTGAATAAGAAAAGCATTGGCCCCGCGGACACTTTCTCTAATGCTGATCGAAATTTCACCGTCGCTGAAGCGGGTTACTTCGCAATTACTGAGAGGAGTCCCAACATATGTAGCAATTTCTTCAGCCAACTCCGGGTTAGCGCTGCCGCAAAAAATTTTCAGTTCGTTTCCATTGATCACCTTGCACCCTCCTGTAAATAGTTTATACAAAATATCTTCAGGGTTTTGATGATAATTTCTTTCTCCCTCTTAAACCCTTTTTCCTGCCGGGTGGCAGGAGATGTTAAAAAATCCGGGACGCCAACAACCCGGTTTATTATTTACAGCCTTACTTGTTATCCGGCACCGCCCTTTCGAAAATCAAGGGGTGATGTGGGCAAAGGGGCCGATTTTAGAGCCCTTTTCCACCCTCGTATTTTTTACTACCGACTGGCAGACGGCGGTCCCGTCACCGATTTCCGCGCCGACCAGGTGGGTCCCGGGGCCGATGAGGCATTCTGCCCCGATGACAGTCCCTTTTTCCAGAATACAACCGGGTCTGAGGACCGTATCCGGGCCTACTTGAACGTCAAAATCTATGAAAACAGCGCCCGGATCCTCAATAGTTACCCCGCTTAGCATCAGTTTTTGCCCTATCTTTTGCTGCAGGATCTTCACCGCTTCAGCCAGCTGGGCCCGGTTATTGATCCCCAGCCCTACCCGGTAGTCATCCAGGCAGCAGGCGCCGGTGCTGTGGCCGTCTTTTCGCATCATGGCCACTACATCAGGCAGGTAATATTCTTTTTGGACATTGTCGGTCCCAAGGCGGGGCAGATACTTACGGAGCAGTTCAAGGTCAAAGCAGTAGGTGCCGGTATTAATCTCGTCAATTTTTTTTTCTTCCGCTGATGCATCCCCGTCTTCAACTATACTGGCCACATCTCCGTCCTGAGCGCGCACGACGCGGCCGTAACCGGAGGGATCAGGGACCCTGGCCGTAGCTACTGCCGCTGCGCGGCCCCGGCAGCAGGCTGCCAGCTGTTTTAAATATGGAGCTTCTAAAAGAGGGGTATCCCCGCACAAAATCAGGAGTGTTCCTTTCCGGGGCAGTTCTTTGAGGGCTTCCATAACAGCGTGGCCCGTTCCCAGCTGATGCTCCTGTAAAACATATCTCCACCGATCGCCCAAAGTTTCCTGGACCTGCGAAGCGCCGTGACCGACCACAACCAGGATCCGGTTGGTCAGTTCAGCGGCGCTTTCCAGGATGTATTCCAGCATTTTCTTGCCGCAGAGGGGGTGTAGAACTTTCGGTAAGCGGGAATGCATACGCTTTCCCTCACCTGCAGCCAAAACTACGGCCCAGACCTGCTTCATAAACAGCCTCTCCTCATATGATCATCTTGATGTCCATTATACTGCAGTTTTTAAGAAGAGACAAAAGTAAAATAATAATCAGTCCTCAGACCCAGACAGCTTCTTTTTCCAGGGCAGAGTTGTAAGCTTCCAGGACCGCCCTCTGGATTTCCCCCCTGGTGATCGCGTTGATCGGATGAGCAATATCCCTGAAATCGCCGTTTGGGTTCCGCTTGCTGGGCATGGCCACAAACAGACCGTTGCTGCCCTCGATGACCCGCACGTCATGGACCGCAAAACTGTCTTCCAGGGTAATTGACACGATCGCTTTCATCTTCCCCTCCTGAGTAATCCGCCTGACCCGCACATCTGTAACAATCATTTATACCCTCCTCCCTTATTGTTGGCCGGTCGTCTGTTTAAATATTGCACTATTCCGCATCTTTGCATTCAGTTTAGATATCGGGTATGATAGTGTTATAAGAATGAGTTTTGTGTTGAGTAGTTTTAAGTTTTGTATATATAATCTTAACCTCCATAACAGTTTATGCAAATCATTTAATCTTGCATTTTTTCGCAAGTTTACATGCGATTTTTTAAAGTTTTCCGTAGAATATTTTAACCGGGGTATTAAAAATGAACCTTAGCGATTTTGGGCTCCTGATCAAAACCCTGCGCAGGACCACTGTAGACCGGCAGGGCGTCCCCTGGACAAGGGAAAGTTTAAGCAGTGCCGTGCATCTGAGCCCGGATCAGCTGGGAAGGCTGGAAAGAGGGGATCGCAAATACCTGGACACCCAAACGCTGTTGCATTTGGCCGATTCTTTTAACCTGACCAACCTGGAAAGAAAAGAATTTCTATACGCTGCCCTGGGCCTCTCCAATGAAACCCTTTTCCCCCGCGAAGATTCACTAACCAGGTTTAACAACCTGCTTGCTGAAATGAACGTCTTCCAGGTCCCGGCGCTGCTCCTTGATGCCTATGCCGATATTGTGGCCGCCAACACCTCTACCTTAAACCTGTTCATGGTCACTCCGGAACTGCTCAATTATGCCAAGCAGATCCCGGCCGGTCAAAACCTGCTTTACCTCATTTATGAACCCGCTTTCGGCACCAGAGAAATTTTTGGTCCTTCCTGGCGGAAAATCGCTACTATTGAGATCCTCCTTTTCCGCCGCTCCACTTTACGCTACCGCCATACCGCTTATTTCAAGTCCCTCCTGGGAATTCTTCTCAAGGAAAGGCAGTTTGACATCGATTGGTACTTCTGTCAGAAATATGCCGATCGGTACGACCTGACTTATTTCCATTTCCAGTATGATCATCCCCGTTACGGACCGCTTTCCTATATGGCTACCGAAACCCTGGTCAGCACCAGGCAAGGCGATTTATATCTTCTGCTTTATAACCCGGTCGATACAACTACCGCATCCGTCTTTAAAAATTTAAAGGGTCAGGGAGAAAATAATGTTTACCGCTTTGCCGGCTGGCCGGATAAAAAAACGCCCCCGGCCCGGAAGGAAAATTGAGGGAGCGCTAAAAAAAGTCTTAAGAATCGCAAAGAACCGTCCGGACCCAAATTTTAGACTTCCAGGGCCTTTTTCACCACTGCCAGGTCGCTGATCTTGTCAACATCCACACCCAGTTCAACACAGCTGCAGGGAATTGCCCTGGCCTTTAAGCCCATCAGCCGGGAAAGGTGCCTTTCCAGATCATTTAGAGTGAGTGTTTTCAGGGCAAATTTTAAGACCAGGGTCAGAGGCATAATCCGGAACAGTTTAAGAGGTTTTTTGCGGTAGGAAATGAACATTTCCAGGCGGTCGCGGTTCTCAAGATACCATTTTGGATTGATCAAAACCACATTTCCGCCGGTAACCCGGCCTTCCTTAAGGCGCACATAAGTGCGCTCTGTTTGGGGGAAATGGCGGATGCAGGTTTCCCGATCCAGGATGGGATAATAAAAGTCATGGTCATGAGGTTCACAAAGGCTTAAAAATTCTTCAATTACAGAAGCTTTAAGAAGGGGAATATCCCCGGTAACGACCAGGCACAGGCGGTTTTGATCGACCTGTTCAAAACCGGCAGCCAGGTTGTCGAGCATGCTTCCCCTTTCCGGCACAGCTTCAAACCGGTAGCCTGCGGTGGACAGCTCAAGCAGCTCCCGCTCGGGACCGACGACTGCGATCCTGTTGATGGAAGGAGATTCCTGAAGGGCTTCCAGGATATAGGCAAGCAGCGGACGCCCGTTAATAATGATAAAGGCCTTATTGGAAACCTGCTCCTGTTCGGTAAGGGGCTCCGGTTTTCCACCTCCGGCTAAAACAACAGCATCAAACATTTTAGCTTCACCTCAGTCTTTGCTTTAAAGGGTCCAGCACAGGTAAGCCCTGCAGTTTTCTTCCTCGATCATCCGGGCGGCCTTAAAGGCCCGGTTGTAGTCGGGGGTTAATATAAAAAGGGCCGGGCCGCTGCCTGAGAGGACCGGGCGCAGGCCTTTTTCTTGAAGCTTCCTTTTTGTTTTTTGTAAAGTACCGGCGCCTTCGACCACCGCCGTTTCCAGAGTATTAGTAAAATCACCGGCCAGCCATTCCAGGATTTTTACCCTGCTTCCCTGCCTGACTGCCTCTACAAGTTCATTGAGCGAGGGTTCTCCCAGCTTCGATCGGTCGAAGTTATCATATACCAGGGCTGTTGACATCTTGATGTTACCTGGTAAAGCCAGGACTGCCCAGAAAAAAGGCAGGGGCGGAAGCGGTTCCAGTTTTTCACCGCGCCCCCCGGCCAGAGCGGTCCCTCCCCGGAGGCAGAAGGGAACATCAGACCCTAAACGCAAACCCAGCTCCTGTAAGGTTTCCCCGTCAAGGCCCAGGTTCCAGAAATGGTTTAAGCCTGCTAAAGCGGCTGCGCCATCGGAACTGCCCCCGCCCAGGCCGGCTTCGACGGGAATATTTTTATAGAGGGTAATCCTCACGCCGGGTAAAGGTCGCCCTGCTTCCTGTTCAAGCAGTAATGCCGCCCTGCTGACCAGGTTTTCCGGGCCGGCAAGGCTCCGCTCGGTGCAAAAAAAATGCCGCCCCTTCCCGGGGGCAGGTTCAAAAAATAAAGTATCCGCCAGGGAGACCTGCTGCATGACAGTTTCCAGCTCATGAAAGCCGTCCGGGCGGCGGCGGATCACTTTTAACCCAAGGTTGATTTTAGCAGGCGCTTTGACAGTAAAAGACCTGTCCATTTCAGCTCATTTTAACCAGGCGTTTATTATCTGTAATACCCGGAATCCGTCCCCGCTTGGCAATTGCCTGGCCCTTTATTTCCTTCAAATCAAGGGTCATATCTATAGCCGGAGCCCGGGCAATGTAACTGCCTACTCCAAAAGCATCGGCCCCTGCTTCAACCAGCCTGGGAATGCGGTCCGGATTAAGCCCGCCGGAAACAACAATTTGAACATGCTCAAAACCGTCCTTGTCGAGGCGGGCCCTGGTTTCGCGGACCAGGCCGGGGGTAACCCCTCCCCTTTCGCCGGGAGTATCGAGCCGGATACCGTTCAGCTTTTTGCCCAGAGCTTCAGCAACCCTTAAAGCTTCTTCCGGTTCATCCTTAAAGGTATCGACAAGAATGATCCGGGGGGCATCTTCCGGAATAAAGCGATCGTAAGCTTCGGCCAGTTCGACCGTATCGCCGACGATTAAAAATGCGGCATGCGGGACAGTCCCGACCGGGGCCCGGCCCAGTAAAAGCGCCCCCAGGATACAGCTGCAGGCATCGGCCCCTCCAATTACAGCTGAACGCTCCATCACCGGGGCGACCGCCGGATGGAGGTGCCTTGAACCATAACAGACTACCATCTTCTTTCCGGCCGCTTCCTTGCAGCTGCGCGCCGCGGTGCACCAGCCGCTGGAGCTGGCTAAAATGCCCAGCAGGGGGGTTTCATAGATGCCAAAATCGCCGTAGCGGCCTTTGATGCGCATCACGACTTCCCTGGCCTCCATTGTCTCGCCTTCCGGGAGGGCCCATAGATCCAGGTTGCGCCCTTTCAAAAGATAGAGGGTTTCATGTAGACCCCCGAAAACACCTGCTCCCGAGGAAAAGATTTCCGCCGTCACTTCCGTTTCAACCAGCCCCATGGAATCCAGCAGGTCCCTGCTGCGGACAAAGTAAATGTCACTGGTCAAGCCCCGCAGAATTTCTGAGTCCGACGCCGAAAAAAAACGCTGTTTGGGGTCAATTTCAATCTGGCCGATCTCTTTCAGGGTAATGAAATCTTGTAGCTTCATTTTGTCCTCCAGCTCTATTTAGATCATTTTTACTCCAAGGGTTTTTTCCATTTCTTTTAAGGCAAAGTTATGGGCTTCCTCATCAAAGCTCGCCACGGCATTGACCGGAACAGCTACTTTATAGCCGTACATACGGGCCATGGCCGCAGTATAAAGAATACAGATATTGGTTACCACTCCGGCCAGTTCGATCTCGTCGATCCCCTGATCTCTTAAGGTCAGGTCCAAATCGGTACCAACAAAGGCGCTGAAGCGCCTCTTTTCAATCACCCTTTCATCGGGAGCGGGCACAAGCTCAGCGATAATTTCGTCGCCGCCGCCGCCCTTTACGCTGTGAGGAGGAAAGAGGTTAAATTCAAGATCATCCTCGGTATGCCGATCACAGACAAAGAGCACCGGAGAACCTTCGGACCGGTATTTTTCCAACCGGGATTTTACCTGGGGAACGACCTTTTCAGCTACCGGTCCTATATAAAGGGCTCCTTCAGGATCAATAAAATCAACCACCATATCAATAACAAGCAAAGCTTTCACCGGCATTCCCTCCTTGATAGTTGGTTGTGGTGACGGTATTCTACAAAATGAGGCTTAATCCTGCCTGAGGGTTTATAAAGTGCATGAAATCAGCAGCAAAAGAAAAAACCGGATCAAGATCCGGTTTTAGGCTGCTATTTTATCGTCGGGCCTTGCTGCTTGTGCCGATTTTAGATCGGGGCCCAAGATATCAATTAGCGGGAATTTTTTTGCTAGCCTGCGCTGCGGCGCATTTCCCCTTCGCTAAAGCTTAACTCAACTGTTTCAGTAAGCACATCGCTATAACTGAATGAAAGCCTCTGCTTGTAGTTATTTTCATCTACTCTTACAATAAAAATCGAAGGATAGAGGCTTTCCAACACTCCTTCTTTCTCGTAAGTCTTGCGCCGGCCGCGGTTGGCTCGCAGTTTTATCTTTTCACCCAGATGAGATTCAAGCTTCTTGCGGATTTCAAATAGGACGTCTTTAGCCACCATTTAAAACCACCTTAATTTTTATTCTAACCTATATTAACATAATATCCCCCAATATGTCAAGAAATGCAGAGAAAATAACAAAAATAATGCTGCTCAGGCCTTTTAATCCTTATTATCGGGTAAATCTATCCGCTACGGTGGCGGCACCATAGGAATAGGGCTTGATAAAGGCCTGGTAACCACTTCCAATAACCATCCCGACGACCTCTTTAATGATATCGCGGGTCTCGCCTTTTTCGCCCACATCAAGATGAATCTCCACGTTTAAGCGCAGATCGCCGTTTTCAGCCAGCTTTTCGGTCAGACGGGTCGCTACTTCCAGGCTTAAAAATGTCTCATAATAGATTCTCTGGCGCAGGCTTTCCATGTACCGCGTTTTTTGTTTATGGTAGAAGAAACGTCCCCCTTTACCAACGCGGTGGACCACAACGGCTGTAACAAACATGACATGGTCGTTTAAAAAGGCATGGGAATCGGTGCCAATGATCAGCTTATATGATTCATCAGGGAATTCGTTGGTGTATCCCACCAGATCATCAAATAACTCCTGGAATGATACTTTTCCTCTGGACGGACTTGTAAAAAACATGCCTGCTACTACCTTTCAGCTTAATTTATCAAGGTAATTATAAGTTATTCGGGCCAGCTTTGCAAACTGGCTTACGCTTAACTCTTCAGGCCTGGCAGCGGGAGAAACGGGCACTTCATCCAACAAATCCACCAGCCTGGCCCGGGATAGATTAAAAAGGCGGCTCATGTTATTCAGGATGGTCTTGCGGCGCTGCTGAAACAAGCCCCGGACAACTGTCCACAGCAGCTCTTCTTCCCCGGCCGACAGTTCCCGGGGCCGGGGTTTTAATTTCAGCACTGCCGAACCAATCTTGGGGCGGGGCCAGAAAACATTTTTGGAAACCTCAAATAATATATTTCCCTCACAATAGTAACGGCTGAGGACCGAGAGGGTCCCATAATCACGATCGCCTGGCCCGGCTACAAGCCTCAGGGCCACTTCTTTCTGGAACATCAGGACGGCCTCCGCAAAGGGAAAGCCTTCTTTAAAGAGGCTGTACATAAAAGGCCCGGATATATTGTAAGGAAGGTTCGAAATCAGTTTAACGGCACCGCGATTGGCCTCGAAGCGTCCAATCAGTAAATCCCAATCTGCTTTCAGGGCATCCAATTCCAAAATTTCTACCTGCGGCCACGCTTCAAACAAGTCTCTTAGCAGCCGGATCAGGCCTCGATCAACTTCCAGGACCGTAATATGGGCCCCCAAACGGGCCATCGATAAGGTCAGGGCTCCGGCTCCAGGGCCTATTTCCAGCACGGTATCGCCTTTTTTTATTTCAGCCGCCCCGACAATTTTCCGTACAATATTGCCGTCGATCAAAAAATTCTGGCCCAGGTGGCGGCGGGGCTGCAAACCGTAATCCCGGAAAAGATCGCCAAGTATACGGGGCGAAGTGATGTCAGGCATTTGATCCACTGGGCTGTCCCCCCGGCTGTTTTTGATTTTGCTTTAGTTTACCTTTCAACCCGGCCAGCGTCAAATTGGCCCCCAAAATATATATAATGACAAAGAGGGGGTTATGCTTTATAATATATTTAACAAGAGGAATAATTCAACTGTTTAAGCATTTGCCGATCTGAGTATCTTTTTCTTTACTGGCACCGGGAAGGAGGGATAAAGCCGGCAAACTGATCAAGGGCCTGCATTCCATTAATAACTCGATTTAATTGTGAAGGAGGTTTTTATTGATATGGCAGAATTCAAAGAGATTTTAGATAACCTGAACAAGAAAATAGAAGCGGCTGATCCGGCCAAAATGAAAGGGGTCGACGCGGTATATCAATTTGATCTTTCCGGTGACAACGGCGGCGTATTCCATGTTGCTGTTGAAGATGGAAAACCATCCGTCGTTGAAGCGGCGCATGATAATCCCAATATCACCATTACAATGGCCGCTGATGATTTCAACGATCTTCTCGAAGGCAAATTAAACGCCACCTCGGCCTTTATGGCCGGCAAGCTAAAAGTAAAGGGAGACATGTCCCTGGCTATGAAACTGCAAAGCCTGGTTAGTTAAAACCGGGCCTTACTTCAGGCGGCGCTCAGGCTAAAGCCGGGGCGCCGCTTTTTTGTTTAAATTAAGTATGGATTGGCTGCCTGTTTTATAAACTCCGGTCCCGGTTAAGAGGCCCGTCTTATATTTAAGCCCGGTCAACCAGGAGATCGGAAAACAGGCGGATGGCGTTTACATAGATCTGCTCGGCAAGGCGGGCGGGATCCCGGTTCAGGGCCAGGGCAGCCCTCTCGTAAATGAGCTTGACATAAGCGGGTTCATTGCGTTTGCCCCGGTAAGCCTGGGGCGCCAGGTAAGGGGCGTCAGTTTCCAGGAGCAGCCTCTCCGGCGGGATATAATTTAAGAGATCCCTTAAAGCGTGGGAACGGGGGTAAGTCAAGGGGCCAGCCAGGGAAATATAAAACCCCAGATCCAAAAACGCTTCCGCCTGGCTGCGATGGCCCGAAAAGCAGTGCATCACCCCGCCCCGGCCGGGGAGCTGCTCCTCTCTCAAGATCTGCAGAGTTTCGGGATGGGCCTCCCGGCTGTGAATAATAACCGGTTTGGCAACCCGGCAGGCCAGGCGGATATGCTCCCGGAATAATGTTTCCTGCTCTTCCCGGGGCGAGAGGTTACGGTAAAAATCGAGGCCCGTTTCGCCAACAGCCAGCGCCGTTTCTTCCGCAGCCAGGCCTTCCAGCTTTTTCAGCCAGCCCGCTGAAACCCGGGCGGCGCCGTGGGGGTGGATTCCGACTGAAGCCCCGATTTGGGGATATTTTTTACTTAGCTCCACCGCGCGCACGGAGCTTTGTTCATCGGTGCCGGCATTTAAAATAGCAGCCACTCCGGCCTGCCGGGCCCGCTCCAGGACCTGATCCAGGTCATTTTTAAACTGGGGAAAATCAAGATGGGCATGAGTATCTAGAAGCGAATTCAAATCAACTGACCCTGCTTCCCGGGGCAATCTTCCTGTCAACCGCGGTCAGGACCGGAACGCCGTCAGCGCTTACCGCTGCCAGCAGCATGCCCTGAGAAAGGATTCCTCTTAATTTGACCGGTTTCAGGTTAGCCACGAAGATAACCTGCTTGCCGATCAGCTCCTCCGGCTGGTAATATTCAGCCAGCCCGGCTGCAACCTGGCGCTTGGTTTCTTCACCCAGGTCAACCTCCAGCTTTAACAGTTTGTCCGACTTGGGAACCCTTTCGGCGTCACTTATTTCCGCTACCCGCAGATCAACCTGCTGGAACTGCTCCAGGTTGATTAAGCCGGCCTGCTCTTCAGCCGGTGCGGATTGATCGACCGCTGTTTCTTCTGCCGGTTTATCCGCGCGCATGGCTCTGATTTCCGCCTGCAGGTTAAGGCGCGGGAATAGATCGTCGCCCCTTTTGACCACCGTGCCCGGTTTGATTCGGCCCCAGCCGGCCAGGCTCTCCCATTCCTGCAGGTCCTTGTCTGCTTTGATATTCAACTGTTCCCAGATCGATTCAGGGGTGCGGGGCATATAAGGTTTGAGCATAACCCCAATAAATCGAATGCTTTCAATCAGGTTGTAAATGACGGTCCCCAGGCGCTCCCGGTTGGCCGGATCTTTAGCCAGGCTCCAGGGCATATTGTCGTCAATATACTTATTGCTCTGACGGACAAGCAGCCACAGCTCGGCCAGGGCATCGCTGATCTTCATCTGGTCCATGGCCGCTTCAACCGCACCGGGAGTGTTCAGGGCAGTCCTGCTCAGTTCATGGTCCGTAGCCCTGTCCCCGGCGGAAGGCTCGGGCAGCACCCCGTCAAAGTAACGCTCCGCCATGGTCAGCGTCCGGCTAACCAGGTTGCCCAGGTCATTGGCCAGGTCGTTATTAATGCGGGTTATAAAAGCTTCCAGGCTGAAAACGCCATCCTGGCCGAAAGGAATTTCCCGAAGCAAAAAGTAGCGCAGGGCATCTGAGCTGTACCTGCCCGCCAGCACCATCGGGTCGATAGCATTGCCCTTGGACTTGGACATCTTTCCTTCCTGGAGCATCAGCCAGCCGTGCCCGAAAACGGTCTTGGGCAGGGGCTCGCCCAGGGCCATCAGGAAAATGGGCCAGTAAATGGTATGGAAACGAAGGATGTCCTTGCCGATCAGCTGGACATCTGCAGGCCAGAACTGATCATAAAGGCTGCCTTCTTCCCCGTACCCCAGGGCGGTAATGTAATTGCTCAGGGCATCCAGCCAGACATAAATGACATGATCCCGGTCAAAAGGCACCGGGATACCCCAGTCAAAAGAGGTTCGCGATACACAGAGGTCTTCCAACCCCGGCTTAAGGAAATTATTAATCATTTCATTTTTGCGGGAAGGGGGTTGGATAAATTCTGGATGGGTCTCAATATGTTCCAGCAGCCGATCAGCGTACCTGGACATTTTGAAGAAGTAGGCTTCCTCGTCGATCAGCTCCACTTTGCGCCCGCAGTCCGGGCAGCTTCCGTCGTCCAGCTGCCTTTCGGTCCAGTATGCTTCACAGGGAGTGCAGTAGAGCCCCTCGTATTTGCCTTTATAAATATCGCCCTGTTCATAGTAGCGTTCAAAAATGCGGGACACTTTATCTTTGTGCCGGGGCTCTGAGGTCCGGATAAAATCATCAAACTCTATGTCCAGCTCATTCCAGAGCTCTTTAATCCATGCTACGATCTCGTCGACGAAATCGGCCGGAGCTTTTCCGGCAGCTTCAGCCTGCCGCTGTATTTTCTGGCCGTGCTCGTCAGTTCCGGTCAGGAACCAGACCCGGTAGCCGGTGAGCCTTTTAAAGCGGGCCATAGCATCAGCAGCTACAGTGGTATAAGAATTCCCGACATGGAGCTTGTTACTGGGGTAATAAATAGGGGTGGTTACATAGAAGGTCTTCTTTTCTGCCAATGTTAGGCCCTCCTCTTGACTGAACAGGATGAGGTTATTATATCAGAGCCTTTAAGGGTGTCAAGATCGACGATCCAGGAATGTTACATAGATAATACATACCTGTAATATTTTTGTAAACCTGATTAAAAAGGGAAAATGATTGTTGACTTTCCATGTCAATTACTGGTATAATATTCAAACCTAACCTGCTCCATTATGATGAAAAGGAGGAAGAGCTCTTGAAATCAACGGGAATTGTTAGAAAAGTAGATGAATTGGGCAGAGTCGTCATCCCTATAGAGCTGAGGAGGACCCTTGGTATTGAAGTAAAAGATGCCCTGGAGATTTATGTTGATTCTGACAGGATCATTCTTAAAAAATATGAACCGGCCTGTTTATTCTGTGGAAATGCAGACAATGTGAAGCATTTTAATAACCGCATCGTTTGCCAGGAATGTGTGGATAAGCTGGCTACAGCGTGATCATTACAAAAAAAGAAAAATATTTGTAAAGGGGCAAGCTGCTGGTTGCCCCTTTTTCATGCTCCCGGTTTAGCCCTAAAGCGAACCAATTTCTTCCCAGGGAAAAGTTCTTATATAACCTGATTCTTCTAATTTAATCAGCGCTGATTCTTTCTTTTTATCGACTTCCTGGACGACACCCTCGCCGTCCGGAGTGATCACCTTCTGGCCCCTCCTGGGCATCTGTTTGCGGGCCTCTTCATAACTGCTTGCTTCAAAGCGGAGGCAGCACATCAGGCGGCCGCAAACTCCAGAAATCTTAGTGGGATTTAAAGACAGGTTCTGACCCTTGGCCATGCGGATCGATACAGGTTCAAACCCCTCCAGGAAAGTGGAGCAGCAGAAGGGCCGTCCACAGGGGCCGATGCCGCCTTTTAACTTGGCTTCATCCCGGACTCCGATCTGGCGCAGTTCGATCCGGGTTTTAAAGATCGAGGCCAGGTTTTTGACCAGTTCCCTGAAATCCACTCTTTCGTCAGAAGTAAAGTAGAAGATGATCTTGTTGCGGTCAAAGGTATACTCGACCCCTACCAGTTTCATTTCCAGGCCATGTTCTTTGATCTTCTTCTGACAGACGGTAAAAGCTTCGGCTTCTTTTGTTACATTTTCCTCAGCCTGGGCAAGGTCATTTTCCGTGGCCTTACGCAGCACTTTCTTGAGGGGATAAACCAGGTCTTCTTTAGGAACATCTTTTTCCGGGATCACTATTAGGCCAATTTCTATTCCCCGGGCCGTTTCTACAATGGCATAGTCACCTTGATCTAATCTATGCGAACCGGGTTCAAAGTAATAGGTTTTGCCGGCATTTTTAAACTTGATTCCGACTATTTTCGGCATGCCGCGAACCTCCTTTGCATCAAAATAAGCATCTTCTCCAGCAATAAGCGTCGATTAACATTTGTTGCGGTCAACTCATGAACTGTATTATTAATCAGGCCGATAATATTTTCCAGGCCTTCGGCTGCCGTTTCCCCTTGCCTCAAAGCGGGCCGGCCGGGATCAATCAACAAGCGATCATTGGAACAGTAATGCATGACCAGGCAATCCCGTAAAGAAAAACAGAGCAGATCCAGAAAAGGCAGCAGATCTTCCCTTTCAGCCAGTTCAGCAGCTTTTGAAAGCAAATGGTAGGCCGAATCAGGCCCTGATAACAGGCTGAGGGCTAAAGTTTCAGCCTCTTCAAAGCGGCTGTCAAATTGTTCATCTTCCGCCAACTCGTAAGCCCGACCGGGCATACCCCTGCTGAGGCGGGCCAGCATTGCCGCCTTTTCAGAGCTTAAACTTTTAGCTTCCATCAGCAGGCCCTGTATTTCAGTCCGGCTCAGGGGCTGCAGGTGATAATGCTGACACCGGGACAGAATAGTTTCAAAAAGCAGCTGCGCCTGTTCCGCCAGCAAAATAAAATAGAGGCCCTCGGGCGGTTCTTCCAAAACCTTGAGCAGCGATGAAGAAGCTTCAGCGGTCATGGCCTCGGCCTGTCTAATCAAACAGACTTTCTTTCCGCCCAGCAGGTGAAAGGCGGGACGCAGGGACCTGACCTGATCAATTTTTATGTTTCTCCCATCCGGTTCAACGAAAAAGTAATCCGGATGGTTGCCGCTGCCAAACTGACGGCAGGATATGCACTTAAGGCAGGCGTCGCCTCCGGCCGGTTCTCTGCACAGGACCGCCCGGGCCAGGGCCCGGCCCCAGCTTTGCTTGCCGCTGCCCGCGGGCCCGGTCAGCAACACAGCATGGCTTAACCGATCGGCGGCCACCAACCGGGTCAGTGAACGGCGCAGCGCATCCTGGCCGGTTAGAGTTTTAAAATTCATAATCCGTCCTCATTGTGATTCTTTTTCCAGGTGTTTGCAAAGCCTGTGCCAGATCTCATCGCCCAGCGCTTCCGCATCAATCGCAGCATCCAGAACAGCCACCCTTTCCGGCTCATACCGGGCAATTTCCAGGTAGCCCCGCTGAACCCGCCGGTGATAGCGCAAGTCCTTCTTTTCCATGCGATCGGGAGGATTGCCGCGCCTGGCCGCCGCTGCTTCTGCTGAAAGGTTTAAGAGGAAAGTAAGATCCGGCAGCCGGCCGGCGGTTGCTTTCCGGTTCAGCTGTTTTATCCACTGCAGGTCCATTCCGGCGCCGTAGCCCTGGTAGGCGAGCGTCGAATCGGTAAAGCGATCGCAGAGGACCAGCCTGCCTTTCAGCAGGGCTGGGATAATAACCTGCCTGCTTAATTCAGCCCGGGCTGCCATATACAAGAGCAGCTCCGCTTCAGCGGTCAATGAATAACTGCTTTGCAGCAGGACCTGCCTGATTCCTTCACCCACCGCGGTGCCGCCCGGTTCCCGGACTGCGATGAAGGGGATCTGATTTTGTTCAAGCCTGGCCTGTAATAACGCCACCTGTGTCGTTTTTCCGCAGCCGTCAATTCCTTCCAGCGAAACAAGTAAACCGTGCGTTGTAAACACCCCGTTATTGATTTTAGATATTATTTTATATCCCGGCATCCCTGTCCTTATTATACCGCCGGTTATCAGGAGGATAAAGAGGGCCGGGCAGGAGCCTTCACGGGCCGCATAAGCAAAAACCGCAGGCGATGCCGGCCTGCGGGGTATCCGGGCGTAATTTATAAACAAGAAGCTGGCTTAAAAACTATAATTGGGCGCTTCCTTGGTAATCTGAACGCTGTGCGGATGGCTCTCTTTTAACGAGGCGCCGGAAATACGGATAAATCGGGTTTTCTGCTGGAGTTCTTCAATGGTCGTAACTCCGCAGTAACCCATGCCGGCCCGCAAACCTCCAGCCATTTGAAAAGCCATATCGCCGATTGTGCCCCGGAAGGGCACCCGGCCTTCTATGCCTTCGGGAACCAGTTTTTGTTCATATTCCTGAAAATAGCGATCGCGAGAACCTTCTTTCATGGCGCCAAGGGAACCCATACCCCGGTAAACTTTATAACTGCGGCCCTGGAATATTTCAAATTCTCCGGGGCTCTCTTCAGTCCCGGCCAGCAGGCTTCCAACCATAACCGCCGCCGCCCCGGCAGCAATGGCCTTAGTTATATCCCCGGAAAATTTAATCCCCCCGTCGGCAATGATCGGAATGCCGCTTTCCTTTCCCACCCGCGCCGCTTCAGTTATAGCCGTTATTTGGGGAACTCCGATGCCGGCAATCACCCTCGTGGTACAGATCGAACCGGGCCCGACGCCCACTTTAACGGCATCTGAACCGGCTTCAATTAAGTCCCGGGCTCCTTCGGCCGTAGCGACATTGCCGCCCATTACCTGAATATCGGGAAATAAACGTTTAATTTCTTTGATGGTATCAAGGACCGGTTCAGAATGCCCGTGCGCCGAATCAACTACGATCAGATCGACACCGGCTTCCACCAGTGCTTCGGCCCTGATCAGGGCGTCCCGCCCGACCCCAACTGCCGCAGCAGCCAGCAGACGGCCGTTTGCATCTTTTGTGGCCCGGGGGTACTGGATGGTTTTCTCAATATCTTTAATGGTAATTAAACCTTTCAAATTAAACTGCTCGTCAACCAGGGGCAGTTTTTCAATCTTGTGGTGCCGTAATATTTCCTGGGCCTCTTTTAAAGTAGTGCCCACCGGGGCTGTAACCAGCTTTTCGCTGGTCATCGCTTCGCCGATGGGACGGGCATAGTCTTCTTCAAAACGCAGGTCCCGGTTGGTAATGATGCCGACCAGCTTTTCACCCACTGTCACAGGGACGCCCGAAATCCGGTAGCGCTCCATCAACGAAGCGGCATCATTGAGGGTATTATCCGGAGAAAGCCTGAAAGGATTGGTAATTACTCCATGTTCTGAACGCTTGACCTTGTCTACTTCCTCGGCCTGCTTTTCATAAGTCATATTGCGGTGAATTACGCCTACCCCGCCCTCCCGGGCAATCCCGATCGCCATACGGGCCTCGGTAACGGTATCCATGCTGGCGGAAAGCAGCGGGAGGTTCAGTTTTATGGTACGGGTCAGCCGGGTAGAAATATCAACATCGCGGGGTTGCACCTTCGATTTAGCCGGAACCAGCAAAACATCATCAAAAGTCAACCCTTCCCATCCAAATCTGTCAGCCTGCAAGTTTATTCTCCTCCCGCAAACAATTTAAGTCATAATTGGGGCAGTTAATTTAAATGATCATAACAAACCCCCCCGGGAGTGTCAACAAGCAAAAGCCCGTTAAAACAGTGCCCGGAGGGCAAATCAACAGCTCTTGGTAATCGGCGGCAGGATCTGGTTCCGGCCAGCGCGAATTATCTATCAACCGCCTGATCAGATTAGAAAGGAAGGACCATAATGCCCTACGTGGAAATTGAAGGACAAAATTTTTACTATTCCGGCCATAAAAGGAAGGATGGTCTGCCGCTGTTGTTCTGCCACGGATCCGGAGGCGGCCACCACCACTGGCTCTACCAGCTTAAAAACTTGCCTCCTTTCATCAATCCGCTCTCAGTTGATCTGCCCGGCCACGGCCGTTCGGAGGGAAAGGCCCGGGAAGATATCGGTTTATACCGGGACTGGCTGCGCCGCTTCGTCAAAGCCCTGGGGCTGGAGCAGTTTTTGCTGGGCGGCCATTCCATGGGCGGGGCCCTGGCCCTCGCTTACGCCCTGCAATACCCGGAAGAAGTGCGCGGTTTAATCCTGGTCGGCACCGGTGCCCGCCTGCGGGTCCGGCCTTCTTTTCTGGAAGAGTTAAGCCGGGGCAGCGTGCCGGAGGCCATGCTCGAATCCCTTTATGACCCGGATGCTCCCGGGGAGCTGGTAAAACGAGGCCGCCGGGAAATAGAAAATAGCGATCCTTCCGTTTACCTGGCCGATTTAAAGGCCTGCGACAGCTTTGACATCATGGAGTGCCTGCACCGGATAAAGGCGCCAACCCTGATCATCTGCGGCAGTGAAGACCGCATGACCCCGGTCAAGTACAGCCGTTTCCTGGATCAAAATATACCGCGAAGCCGCCTGGAAATAATTGATAAGGCCGGACACATGGTGATGCTTGAACAACCGGAAGCGGTAAACCGGGCCATCGCCCAATTCGTAGAGGAGGATCTTTTATGAAATCAAAACGCAGTTTCATGAACCTGGATGTCACCCAGGAAGAAGCAGTAAAGAGTTTCTCCGCCCTGGACCCCGCCCTGACCGCGGAGCGGGCCGGGGCCGATTATAACAGTGGAGACGGCACTATCAAACTGCCTTTTATCAACCAGGAATACCGGGTCGAGCATCCTTCCGGAAAAATCACCTCTGGCGACGGCAACCGCGCTTCCCAGTACCTGGCTATTATTATCCTTCACTACCTGGCCACTGCCGACGGAACGCTTTTGACGGGCCGGTGGATCGCCTACCGCCATCTCCCCGGCGGGGATATCTATATGGACCCATTTAAAAAGAGGGCTGTTAACCCTTTTTTAAAAACATTTGGCGACAAACCGGAACTTTTTCGGGAGGCGGCCGCCTCCCTGGGCGGTTTCGAAGCATCGATGAGCGGTATCGGCATGGTTATACCTGTCCTGCCCAGGGTCCCGATCTGCTTCGTCCTGTGGCCCGGTGACGAAGAAATCCCTTCGTCGGCAAATATTCTTTTTGACGAGGCGGCGCCCTCGTACCTGCCTACCGAAGATTACGCCCATCTTCCGGCCCTGGTGAACGGAATGATGAAAAAACAGCTCGGCTAATCTCTACATCTCCCGGCGGCCCTCTAAGGCCCGGCTCAGGGTAAGTTCATCGGCATATTCAATATCGCCCCCTACGGGCAGGCCAAAGGCGATCCTGGTCACCCTGACCGGGAGGGGATTGAACAGCCTGGCCAGGTACCCGGCAGTGGCATCGCCTTCCACGTTGGGATTGGTGGCAATAATTACTTCTTCCAGGCCCAGCTTTTCGATGCGCTGCACCAGCCGGTCCAGTTTTAATTCCTCGGGGCCAATGCCGTCCAGGGGTGATAAAGCCCCGTGCAGGACATGATAAAGCCCCCGGTACTTCCCAGTCTGCTCCAGGACCAGGACATCACGGGGCTCCTGGACAATGCATAACAGGCTCCGATCTCTCTTGGGATCACTGCAGTAGTCGCATTGTTCCGCTTCGGCCAGACTGCCGCAGTGCTCGCAAAAAGTCAATCTGTCCTTGGCTTCCACCATGGCCCTGGCAATGGCAACCACTTCTTCGCGGGACCGGCCCAGCAAAAAAAATGCCAGCCTCTGGGCCGTTTTAGGCCCAATTCCCGGAAAAAGGCACAGAACTTCCACTAATTTTTTCAAAGCGCCGGGATAAACCATCAGCCTTTCTGGTGAGCCTCCTTAAAGGGCTAAAACATGCCCGGGGGCAGGTTCATCCCGCCGGTTATTTTTTGCATTTCCGAAGCGATCATTTCGTCAACCCGCTGAAATGCTTCATTGACAGCAGCGATGATCATGTCTTCAAGCATTTCCTTGTTGTCCTCGGACAGGGCCTCGGGATCAATTTGTAAGGAAACCAGGTTTTTTTGGCCGTCGGCCACCACCCGGACCGCCCCGCCGCCGCTGGAGCTTTCTACCGTTCGCGAAGCCAGCTCTTCCTGCATCCGGCTCATTTCGGCCTGAGCCTTCTGCAGCTGCTTCATCATCTTTGACATTCCGCCGTTGGGCATCAATAAACCTCCTCTCTATTTACAGGGAATTCAATCAGGGTCTATTAGTTTACCGCCAAACAGCTGCCTTGCTTCTTCAGCGCTCGGCGGGTTTTTCTTTTCCTCTCCCCCCGGAGATTCCTGAACAGCATCCTCAGCCTGTCCTTCAGCTGAAGAGGCGTAAACCTGTTCATCAAGTTCGGCTTTGATGTTAACCGGTAGGTGGCAGAAAGCCGACAAAACATCTTCTACCAGTTTGCGGTGGCTGTTTTCCATGATTCTGATCTGGTGGATCGTGTATTCAGCGGGATAGCTGAGGCACACCAGGCGGCCCCGCAGCTCTGTCAACCGGGCCGGTTCCAGCCAGGCAGCGGTGCTTTTCTGCTTCTTTTTAAGTTCCTGGATGATCCGCGGCCAATCTTGTTTCAGTTTCGAAAAAAGGTCACTTTCCGGCGACAGTGTTCCGCTGTCATCTCCTGCCGGCAAAGGGGGAGATTCCGAGGCGGAGCTGTCAGAAGCGGCGCTAACCGGCTCTTGGGGGGGGACGGTTCCTGCCGGTTTTTCGTCCGGTGGCTTTTTGGCTCTTGCTGGCGGGGCCGGCACTGTTTCTTGGGCCGCGGTTTCCGGCGGCGCTTTTTCAACCCCTATTGCTTCCGCTCCCTCCCGGGAGCCTGCGGCCATGGCAGGGCGGCTGCCGTGCAGGACCCTGAGCAGTCGGATAAATGATATCTCGAGGATAAACTGGGGATAACGGGCATGGCGCAGTTCATTAGCCACTTCATGCAGCAATTCAACCGCTTCCAGGATCAAATCTCTGGATAATTTGCCTCCGTATTTTTCAAGGACCTCCTCGAAGCCGTGGCTTTTTTCCGGTTCGGACTTGGCGCCGCCTTCTTGATGCAGCAGTAACCTGCTGAAAACAAAAGTAAGATCACGGACCAGCAGCTGCAGATCCCGGCCGCCGTAGACAACCTGTTCAATTAATTCAAGCCCCGCCTCGGGCTTATTTTCCAACGCAGCTCCGATCAGGGCCTCTATAGTGTCGGTCATGGTCGCCCCGGTCACTGTTCGCACATGCTCGGCGGAAATATGGTCTTCGCTGTAGGCAGAACACTGCTCCAGGATCCCCAGGGCATCGCGCAGGGAACCGTCGGCCAGCCTGGCTATCAAACTTACTGCCTCCCGGTCGGACTGCCGGTTTTCCAGTTGAAGGATCTGTTCTACCCGCCGGCGGATCTGTTCAGTTGTAAGCAGGTGAAAATCAAAGCGCTGGCACCGGGATACGATCGTTGCGGGCAAACGGGATGGATCGGTGGTGGCCAGGATAAAAATGACCTTCTCCGGGGGCTCTTCAAGGGTCTTTAAAAAAGCGTTACAGGCCTCGGTAGTAAGCATATGCGCTTCATCTATAATATAAACCTTGAACCTGTTTTCACCGCTGACGTAACGAGTTCTTTCTCTCAGTTCCCGGATCTCATCGATACCCCGGTTGGAAGCGGCATCCATTTCAATAACATCCATGGAAACACCGGCGGCGATATTCTTACAGGCCGGACAGGTACCGCAAGGCTCCGGGGCCGGGTACTGGTCACAGTTTACGGACCGGGCCAGGATCTTGGCCACCGTAGTTTTCCCGGTGCCGCGGGGCCCGCAAAAAAGGTAAGCGTGGGCCAGGCGGCCGCTGCTTAAAGCATTGCTCAGGGTTCGGGTAATATGCTCCTGTCCTGTCATCTCGGAAAAGGAAAGCGGGCGATGGCGCCGGTAAAGGCTCAGGTAAGCCACTATTTGATACACCCCGTTAATATTTAATGACCGTGCACCTGCCGTTGACCGCCAACTCCAGGCGCTTCCCGGGCAGTTGGCTCCAGCCCGGCGCTCCCGTGGCACCCGCAAATCCTCACTTACCGCTGCTTCCTTCCGGATCTGACGGGGTTCATGAGTTTGCGCCGCACGGGACCAGGCCTTCGACACCACTTACCCGGAGCCGGCCCCAAAGCTGCACGGCCGCGGGCAGGAATTCAACCCCGCTATAGCGGGTTGCGGGTTCAGGGCACCGCTACCTCCCCATCTAGCACGGTCAAACCTAAAAAAAATGGCGGAGAGAGAGGGATTCGAACCCTCGAGACGAGGTTTTGCCCCGTCTACTCGCTTTCCAGGCGAGCGCCTTCGACCAACTCAGCCATCTCTCCGCGTAAGATTAATGCTGTGATCTTCCAACCGTATTATACAATTAAAAAAGTTCTCTTTCAACCGTCAGGGTTTGAGGCCGGATTGAAGATAGCCTTGCAGAATCCAGTTAAGCCT
>SL_8KL_010_SEDDRAFT_10000047_pt1 | contig 84508 bp, 82 predicted proteins | sample SodLakKL_010_SED_4_FD_11160 | JGI IMG/M metagenome (IMG submission 11160)
TAGACCATGCAGGGGGGCCTTGAAGACGTCGAACAGATGGAAGTTTCAACCCCTCAAAGGAAGAAGTTAGACCCTTTTTCAAACCCGTACAAACACCCCCTTAGGAGAAAATCATATTTAAGAGAGGGCAATCTTTCGCATAAAATAGGCATTTTGGAATCTCAAACCAACGGTAATGAGTAGAGTTTATAAATGTTTGATTATAACAATACTTCATCAGGATCCGGCGCATTTCCATATATCTTCCTCTCATAGTTACTTCCCCTCCATGAATATATGACCACACTTTCCCCATCTTCAACCATGTCATCAATCCTTTCCTCAAGTTCAGATTTTTTTCCAGGGCTAAGTTGTCCTTCAAAGACAGAATTTTGTATCCATGTTAGATATTGTTTGCAGACTTTATAAAACTTTTGTGTCCGCCCAGCTTCTACATCATAGATAAGGATAACTCTCATAACTTCACCTACCTTGATATTGTATAAGGAACAAACGCTTCATCACCAAGTATATGTTTCTGGATTTTAAAACACTCGAGTCTCAGAAGGCGTCGATAGGATACATTCCTATTCAACCTCTCGTGCTTGATGGTCGAGTCTAGTTTTTCTTCAAATCGACGGATAAACAGATCTCTAGCATTTTCTTTGAGATGAAAGTTATCCATTGGCTCTTGAAAATCATCATGTTTGATTTCCTTACGGTTGACCAATTTAAAAACGACCCTATCAACAATGATTGGTTTGAATATCTCACTTATATCTAGAACTAAACTATATCGCTGTCTGTAAGGCTCATGGAGATAACTTAAGGCAGGGTGTAATTGTGTATGGTATATCTCATTCATGATATTGCTATAGAGGAGGGAATTACCAAACGAAATCAATGCATTCATTCTATTCAATGGTGGATTGTAGGATCGCTTTTCTATTCTGAATTTTTTGGGAAGAACTTCATCCATTTTGTTGTAGTAAGTCTTTCTGAAACTTCCCTCAACAGCCATGATGCTTTCAATGTCTGTTTTTTCCCGGACATCCTCCAAATAATCATCTTCACCTATTTTTAGATTCTTCCGTTTGAGATTTTTTGACAAATTCTTGATCGCTCCGATAACGAACTTCTTACTGAGAAGAATTCTCTTCCTTTTGTCTAAGATGTGTTTGCTCTGGTTCTTGAGAATTAAACCATTCATGTTTTTATCGACATTTTGAAGAGTTGAGTGATATCTACCGTATTCACTTAGGAATTGCACGGGAACTTCCTTTTTTGCTAAAAAAGGAATCACACCACCCTTCAATGTCAGGTTGCCGAGAACAATTATTGCCCGGGTCGTCTTCACAGGAATATGTGTTTTTTCATTTCCGCTTTCAAATAACAACGTGTTTTTATCCCTTCGTAGGATGCCGTGATTTCGGATATAATAGGTTCTTTTATTTGGCATTTAGATCAACTCCAACAAAACTCCTCAAAACTACAACCATTGTGACATAGTTTTTTCTTTGACACAGGAGGGATGTCTTGATTGTCTAGAATCAATATCTCATTATAAGCTTCTAAAAGTTTTTCTTCTTTTCCTTTATCCAACGAGTATCTACTCGTCTTTTTTCCTGATACGTTGTGCAGGACCCCCTTTGATTCAAGTCCGTATTCTTTAAGACATCGGAGATAATGGAACAATTGAAATTCGGCAGATGTTCTTGTTTTTTTCCCTTTTTTGTATTCATGGACGACAACCCCCTCTTCACTTTTCACTACAATATCAAACTTATTCCGTCCCAACTGCAGTTCGCCGTGGCCTCTACGCGTTCGCTCGTCTATAATTCTACCTCTCACAACATGAGGATTGTCACCTGTGATCATAATCCTGTGTCGACAGAGCCAACATCTTCTCTTACACAAGAAATAATAGTTGACTTCAGTCCCACTAATTTTGTCTGAATAAGTTTTCTCACAAGAGGATGTTGTCTGGCCCACGGTGTTCCTCCTTTATGATTAACCTATTTTTCGAGGCGGTCAATTTTATCAATGGTTCTAAGGCTTCCTTCAACTTGTCTAGAGCATTCTCTCCATCAGCAAAGAATGATTTTGCACCCGAACTGCCTTGCAAGGCATCATAAAATGAGGTTAGAACTTCCTCCCGTGCTTCGTACTTGTACGTTGAGTAAACCAATTTTCTTTCTTCTGTAAAAGGAACACCTCTTGCTGTCACAGAAAAATCGGTGTTTTTCTTTTCCCTGAATATACGTTTTTCATTTTGTTCCTTTGTATTTTCTTCTATCCAATCACTATCGTATTTTACAACAATTTCATCAGAACCTGCAACATGTGTTATCTCTTTTTCCTCGCCCGGCTTGATAAAATAAGCGAGGCTGGATTTGTAGTCATTCCACCACTGGTAAAGTGAGCCCATGCTAGTGCTGTAGTCATCGATAGGGAAGTCCTCAACTCCTGCATTTGCTTTCTGGAATAGTTTTATACCTTTTAATATTGATTTGTTGCCTATCTGTTTTTTTACTAACTTACTGACACTGTTTTTCTTGAGCCGGTCGAGTATCACGCCTATATGGACCCCCACCCTCTCCGGTTTTAGTGGGCTCTCCGAAAAGATGTTGGACTCCGAATCGACACACCATGAGAGAAATGAATGATAATCAAGATCGCCTTTTTCAATCAACTTATCCACTTTACCCTTTGGATAGACGTCGTCAACGACGCCTTCTCGGCAGAGATGAACGTTTGCATCCAAACCATTCCTGCCCATCCTTCCAAATCTTTGAATAGTATTTGTCCAACCAAACCCAGGATCGATTACAAGGTTCTCATACGCCTTTGGCGTGCTTGTGGGTGGATTGGTTCCTAGTTCAAGGATGTTTGTGGCTAATACTATCCTATCATCCCACTCGTAGTCCATAGGCGTGGGAAATTTTTTATCCTCTCGGTGGAAACCGGAAAGTATGGTAGACTCATCAGGGTATTTTTTGTTTATCATTTCATAAGCCTTTGAAAGTTTGCGGAGCTCGTCGAACACGATTATCCATCGGCCATCCTTTAATTCAGAGATGTTTGACTTGACCCAGGCCAAACTATCTTTGTCGTATACATCGAGATCTATTCTACCTCTTACCTTTCTAGAATCACCACTCGGTTTTGAATTCTTAAGTTTTGCCTTGATAGAATCAACAGATAAACCACACCCCTTCAGAATAGTATCAGAATCTTCAGGAGGAGTGGCGCTGGTGTAGAGAAATTTCACGTCGTTGTTGAGGCTCAAAAGGACGTGCGTTGCCAGGATGTGAGCAGATTGTTGTAAATCATAACAGTGCCATTCATCGATTGCTATCACAGGGAAACTTCTCCTCAGTTTGAAAAGACCGTCTTCTGTGTCACCAGAATAAAAGTTGTGGAGGATCATCGATAGTTGAACAGGATTAGTTATGATAACATCACTTTTTGAATTATTTAGCATCTCTTTGACCACATCATACTTGTTTTCATTTTCGAATCTTGCTTTGCTTATGGATTTGGCGTCGATCATGTCTGGTTCGAAACCTTCATCTTCAAAGTCTTCTTGAACTTGTCTCGACAGCAATCGCGTTGGTTCGACCACGAGAAGTTTCCCCTTGAATTTGTCTTTGACGTTCCGTTTGGCCAGTTCTATAAACCCGTAAGTCTTTCCAGAACCGGTTGGGGCCTCGACTAACAGAGTATCAGCAGACCAAGATCCTGTATCAGCCATGCGGTCTTGAAACGGGTGTAAACCGTCATTTAAAGGCATCCAACCCGGTTTGACCGTTGTTTTTCCTATCTTCTTTGATTTTGACATCTTTTTCACCTCTCTCTTGAGACTTTTTGATTTCAAAAAACTTTGCATACCACGTCTTTAAATCGTTTAGAGAAACTGATTTCACTATCCTATATTGATGCAAGTATTCCTCAACAAGTGTTCCTTTGCCAAGTTTGACTTTATCGTAGCCCAAAACGTGTTTTAACGTGTACAGATTCGCCCAAAACGGTTTTACTTCATCTATACTGTCACAGACGTTCAGCTCCAGAAGGCCCTGCCTTTGATTACCCATACGGATAGTTGGCGGAAGATCCACGCCATCTTCGACAAAAACACATCCTTCTAAAACCGAACCCATGGCGATCGGTTGCACGGCGTAAAAATTAGAATACATCGAACTGCCCGAGTTCACGTTAGGCCCTTCGTTTGTCCCAAAGTCTTCTACAGATAACATCGTATTACGAACCATCACTGGTAGGTGCTGGAAAGCACCCTCGCTAGGGCGGAAAACGCTTGCCAGGAAAGGAGATTCTTGAAGCTCCTTGTAGTTTGCTTTTTCGTTTTGGAGCCGATCTTGTGATAGCAACCCCTTCGCATCGCAGAGCGCATAAGTGAACGCCAAGTCACCAAGGAAAGGGGGTGTTTTTGTACCTCCCGTTATCTGGATGCCGTGGTACTGGACTGGTGCCAAGCACTTAGCCTTGACTGGAAGGATCTTCATCCTTAGTCACCATCGACGAATTCTGGATAACTATCTTTGATCCAATCATCTATTCCTTCGAGCATCTCCTTTAATGACTCATTATCTCTCATCAATTCTCTGACCACGTTCAAGAGTTCTTCCAGCTCGTCTCCAGTGAGCGTTTTTTCAGGACCATAAGCAGTAGACATCCTGTCGGTTGCTACCTCTTTGTACCCCCCAGGCTCTTCACCATCCTCCCAGTATTCTTCGAGAAGGCTGTACGCCGAGACTGGTTGTTCTGCATCACCAAAAGATATCGCAACGATATCGTTCTTCATGTTGTCGCATGCTATACTCGTTCGGGCACCGTAAGCGTGCGTGCTCATCACGCCAACTAGGTAGAAAAGGAACAGTTCAGCGGAAACGTTGGTCAGAGTGTTGAAACGAACAAATTTTACACCTGGTATGACATATTGTGTCTTGTGTAGTGCGGAAGATGCTACTGACGTTGGGTCACTTTCGTCCTTTTTGATTGTCCCATCTTCTTCAAGTGTATTGTGCTGTATTTTCTTTGTGATCTGTCTTACGGGTTTGTAGCTGTATGACCAGTCATAGTTTATACGACCTCTGGTATTACTGCCCTGGTTATCCGCGGTGACGGAATCGCCGAAAATTATTGATACTGGATTCAACAGACCTGTATCATCTTCGATCTGGTTCTGTTTATAGGCTTCTGGCATGATATCCAGTTCACGAGCTATTTGGACCATCTTCGATTGTTCTTTGCCTTTCCACTTCTGACCAGGGACCATGACACGCGCTTCGTCGTCGATGACATGGCTCGTTGTTGTTTTTGGCGAATTATTCCTGTTTATGAATACGTTTTTTGTTTCGCTGACTATTGCTATCTTTATATGTCTATTAAGATTGTCCTCCTTGAGCGAATGTTTTTCTGGATCCAAAAACACTTCATCCGGTACTATCTCCTTTGTTTTTTCTACATGCGTTTTTTCTTTATCTGTCATAGATTCCACTCTCCTTCGTTATAACATAGATGTGCGAACAGGAATTGAAACGCGTTCGTAGCATTTCGCATCCGTTCGTCCTGCGGGATATTTCCATCCCAATATTCGTTTATAAACCAAACCATCTTCTTAGCTAGCTCGAGAGAAGCTTTTTCCAGTTCAGCTGGTGGTATGTTACCAGCTTCTTCTCTGTTCTTTGCTCGTTGTTGTATGTGCCCCGCTATTGCTGGGACCAAATCTTCAAAGTCTTTCTGATTTTCTCCCGATTGTAACTCAACATTTATCACTTCGTCAATAGGCTCTGTGAATAACCAGGTTCTGTCAGTTCTACTATCTCCTGCTACATTTTGTACGCTATACGCCGCTTCTGCTACTTCTTTCATTTCGTCCATATCTACACCTCTATTTTCCAATATTTTGTACGCATTTTCTCCATTTGATCGTATACCTCCTTTATCAGATACTTCTGCGAGTGTGAAAAGAGACAGGGGGTCGTTGATGAAGGATGTTACACCATCCTCTAAACCTTCCCGAAAACCGCCTTCACCCAGACCAGAGAACTTATTCATCTCATCAATAATCTCGTCCAATTCACTCAATTTCACTTGATCATATCCCATTTCTTGAACTACTGGGGAAGGCATCGTAGTAGTAAAGATAAAATCCGAATTTGGATTGAGAAGTTCATTGGTCATTCGCAAAAAAACCTGCAACTTTGTTTGTTTTGCGAATTTCAAACAACTATATACTTGAGCAAGTATGTCTTTATCTGAGGAAGCCTTTTGTTTGGTGGTATACATTGCACTATCATTCTTCACACTACATTCAAGGGAAGACACTTCTAACTGTCCTGTTCGTTCACCATCAATTCCATCCTTTCCCAACACATCAGCCAAGATAGCTCCTATACTGATGTTGGGCGATATCCCAGGAGGTTTGGCATATACCAAGGAAGAATTCTTTACACCGATATCCATTGCTTTCTTTCTTAAAACCGACTCCAACATAACCTCTTCACTGACTCTTCCTGTCCCCCCACCAAGGACTATAGGAGCCCTATTGGTAAAGGTTTGAGTTTTTACACCTTGGATGTAGTCCTGAACCGCCTTTTCTTTTGCTGGTTTTCCTGTAACCAAACACATCTCCTTTTTTCTAGGAACACTATCAAATTCCAATCTCTCAACCTCTTCATTTTCCGGGATCATTATCAATTTCTCCAAGATTTCCTCAAAGTCGAGTGAAATAGGCGACTCTATCTCCTCTATCATTTTGATCAGTCTTTCAAACTCATCCTCGATGGTGAAAGAATCAAAAAAACGTTCTTCTTCCAAGGCATCTTTTGCTAACAGAAAACAGAGGACGGAACTTTTATGTTCGTTGTAGTAAAATAAAGGAGAATACACATCCGCAAATTCGTCCTTCACCTCCTTAAAAAATTTCTTATCTCTATACTCACGAACCTCTTCACGTGTTTCTTTTTCTAACTGGTCAAAATCTGATAGCATGAGTTGGTATATCCTAAATATGCCAGCAGTATTGATGAAGGCTTGTGTTTTTTCATCCATTAGGTTTTCTTTATTTATATCTAACCTAGCATCACCATCTTCGTCTACAGCTATAGATACTATATCATCAGAGAATTTTGAGTTGAATTCTTCTTTCGCTTTTTGAAAACCATCATATTCAGTCTTTTTCTGTCCGCTTTTACTACTTGAGAAATTGAATAAATCATCTATCTTCGATTCGTTCGTGATGAATTCTTTGAGATGTTGTTTTTTTGGTGGTATCACCCTGAATGTACTCATAATTATTTTTCTGTCGGTAGGTTCAATCTCTTCACTGGGTTGAAGAAGTGTGTGTATATACTGTTTAAATAGGCTTGATATCCGGTCAAACTCATCCCTGAGTTGAGGACCAAAGAAAACTATCCCATCATCACCATTGGCTACTAATGTATGTTCATCAGAGTGTCCAAGATATGTCGATGTTGTTATCTGAACAGCACTCCTCGTGCTGTGCATCATGCTCGGCGATAGTTTTACATAATTGATGTCTGTTCCTTCCCCCCAGAGCCGTTGCCATGCACTCTGGGTGTAACTGACGATGTCTTCTAGAGTTGTTTCTGGTTCAAAAATACCACCAAAATCGGAATCACATATCTTCATCAGGTTGATTTCAAATTTCAGATCCGGCATAGACACATCGTATCTCAGTTCCAATTCCGTCGTACCTTTCTCTGTGCTAAGGATAAGTGTCTTGATGGTGTCCATGTCATATGGGAAATTCTCAAAAACAGAATCTTCTTTTGCTTTTCCCAATTCATCGATAACCTCCGGCAATTCATCGTCGATATCTTCCATGCTTACTTTTGAGTCAAGGAGCTTGTTGTAATCATGGAGAGCATAAGCAGCCCCAACCCTTTTTAACCTTTGTTCAAGATCTCCTGGCAGTTCTTTATTCTTCAACAAACCATGGTCTAGAACAGACATCATGGCAGTAAAGTTAGTCAAAACGTGTACAGGATATGGAACATCTACATATCCATACTCAATAGATTTTGCAGGTTTTAGTGAAAACTTATCATGGCTCCAAAACACTGAGAGAACATTCTCCACCCACCACTCATAAGTGTCTTTGATGACTTCATTTTCAAACTTAGATGTCGCTTTATCAGAGGGTTTAACATCAATAGAGAAGGAGGGCTCGCTCATTCTTCCACCTCCCAGCATCCAAGACCCAACGCAGTTTTCGCACCGATCCCACCAAAGTAGGCATGTCTAAGAACATCAGGATCTCCTCTTAGAACACCTTCTAATGTCCAAGCGGGAAGAAGATTGTCATCGTTGTTAGACACTCTTACCCGCGTCATTGAATGGTCTGTAATCAACACCTCTAAAAACTTTCCATTATAGTCTCCCGTTTGCAACTTGTAGCTCTCAATCATTTTTTCAACCATCAAATCTTCAAAATCAGCGTCCGTGGGTTCTGCAATTATTTTCCCATTTTTTCTTTCATTCCTTCTGATCATGACAGGACCGAGTGTTTTGAACTTGATTGTTTTTTGTGAAAGGTCAGGCGCCCCGACCTCCTCAACTTTAACGACCTCTCCTCTTGCACCACCAACTCGAATGGAAGGGTCCAAACTCATACTCCCTTTCAATGTGTCTATGATTTTTTCTTCGACGCTCCGAACAACAAATGTCCAGATTTCAGAATAAATCCCATCTTCAGAAAATTTCTTTTCAGGATCAGTTGGAAGGACTCGGGAAACAACATAGGGCGACCACTCGTTTCGCCCGTGCAAATCAAAATCTTCGAAAATATCGGTATTGGTAATCCGGTGGTAAATATGGCTAGCCAGAGGGTATTCATTTCTATATGGGATTAGATCATCATTTTCTTGATCTACGTGAACAACTATACCGTGTTTTTTTGACGGGTTTTTTAACACACTTGCTTCATTTGCATCTTGAGACATTTTTTCACACTCCATGCCACCCATTTTAGACGCTATGACCTTGACCCAGAAGTGACTGATAGTGAGACTTTACTTTTTTATTGGGTGCGCATACATAGGTATATTCTCATACCTATTTATATTTTTAGGAAGAATGGCCTAGAATCGGTGCTGTCAGGGAGAAACACAACCAATTCCTAATTTTTTAATTAACCATTCCTAACAAGGTTGAAGTTGATATCAGAGGATCTAGATGTGTCACATATGGATATTATCTCATAACTATTTAAAACTTGGCGAGATATGTATTGATGTTAGCGTTACTAACGGCGTATTCGATTGAATCCTAATCCTCTTTCATTGAAAAGTTTGAACCCCTGAGGGTCTGATTTGAACTTCATACTCAATATAATGTGTCCCTTCGCCGAAGTTATTTCAAGCCCTTATAGGTCTGATTTGAACACGAGTGTGACTGTGCACTTTGAGGAAGACGAAACAGATTTCAAGCCCTTATAGGTCTGATTTGAACCGACCCAAACGTCAGTTTAGGTATTCTACATTGATTGTTTCAAGCCCTTATAGGTCTGATTTGAACCACTTTCATTAGTGAGTTCCATTTCAGATGTATGTAGTTTCAAGCCCTTATAGGTCTGATTTGAACACAGTACCGTTCTCTTCAATCTTTGTTATTCAGAGGCGTTTCAAGCCCTTATAGGTCTGATTTGAACCTGCTCATATATTCCCTATTATTCTCTTATTCTCTATTGCACTTTATTGCCTTTGGGCACTTCCTATAACACCGTGCAAGAGTTATAAATTTTTGGTTTCCGAGCGAATGTTTTTCGTGACCCTTCGGTAATGCAGTTCTTATTTAAAGACTCACGAACAACCACCCTCTTTTACAAATAGATGCCTCATCTAAATCACAATAAAATCGTAACTAATGCTCGATCAAATCACAACTAAGTGCTAACTAATACACAGTCATCCCACATGTATGTAGAAACAGCAAATGTGATGCGAAAATTGCATGGTTACAGGCATGACGCGGCTTGACAGACAGCCGGGGCGCTTTTAGACGCTCTTCTCCACAACTAAATCACAATCAGATCACAATAAAGTCTCAACTAATTCTCAACCATCTCTCAGGTATGTAAAAACATCGTATGTAATTTTACCCATGAGAGAATTGCATAGTCGCAGGCGTGACGCGGGTTGGAGAGACAGCCGAGGCGCTTTGAAGCCTTGGCCAAAGAAAAAGCAAACAACGATTACGATTTTACCATCATGATAAAATCTCGCGCATCCTGAGAAAGCGTTCATCATCTTGAAGCTCATCAACCCCCTTTGCCAACTCAGCTTCATCAATATCTCCCAAGCACTCGTGGAGACAATCTTTCATCTCTTCCGTGGCATCAAAAGGATGATCGGCCCGGTGTTCAAATCGCTTATCAATCCACTCTTCAAATCCTTCGCATTGATTACTGAACACACCTATCATCTTTTCGAGTTCATCCCAGGCATTTTCGAAGTCAGAATCATCAAAATACAGGTCGAAAACGAGCACTTCGATGATATCACGGAACAACTCTCTTACCTCTTCTAACTCGTCGTCAACGACAGAATCCTGGGCACATTGCTGAAGGAACATACATGCCTCGGTTACGTTCGACAGTATAGTGCTCTTTCTCTCCGATATACATGGGATAGGGATGTCTTTGATGTAAGGTTCGTCCATGACCCTTGCAGTCTCAGTTGTCTCGCTGTAAACGAATTTTTGAAGGTAATACGAAACCACGGTTGAATTGAGAACGGCGCACAAAGTGTTGAGGTCGTGCTCGTGTCCATTTTTACTCACCGGCACGTTTACCAACTTTTCCGTACTGGCAAATCTACCCTTGCTATCTTTATAAACCCTCAGCTTACTACCTCTCAGCACCTTAAAGAGCAGGCGTGGTTGCTGCGTTTTTTTGGCTTTCTTTTGCCTGCTCTTACTGAGCTCATCGAGGGCGATATTCCAAACACCTTCCTCGTGCAAGAACATATCGTCAACACTCGGTACGCTTTCGATGAACAGTGTATCTCCCTTGGAGAGGGTTTCTTTATCCTTAGCAGGGATGTATAAGCCTCTGTAGGGCGGTTCCGACCAAAGCTCCGAGAGAGGCACGGTGTTTTCTTCAAACCTTTTCCTCATACTTCTGTCAACGTCATTCATTGCTCGTAAGAGCAGGCGATCGGTGGATTTCATGACATCGAAAGGTATACTTCCTGAATGGACCGGTTTGTTTTCTTTTGCACTTCTCAGGTTTTCTGAGAGGTAAATCTCGACTTCTTTTGCTTCTGCATCTACATCAAGGGAAAGTATGTTCGTGATGGTCTCGAAATTCACGTCTTCGAAGGCAAGACCGTTGTCGAAAAGTGAAATCGGCACGGATTCATCGAGTATTTTATTCCTGATCTCACTCCAATTTGTGTAATAACTTAAAGTCTTCGGCATCACAAATCCTACAAGACCATCCGGGAGCGAAAGCTCGAATGCACGTTCCATGAACAACTCAGCAGAACGCTCAGTACTTTCACACTCATAGAGACCTTCCTGTTCAAGCACTTCCTTCTCTATGCCTTCAATATCAGCACCGAAGGGGGGATTACCGATGACAACGTCGAACCCATACTCACTATCATCTTTATTTTCAAGGTCCCAACATTCAGGGAACTCGATTATCCATTGAAATGCTGAAAGATTTTCGGCATCACTCTCCGACAGTTTTCTTTCAGCGAATATACACTTAATAGATCCTTGATCAGGATGATTCTCTAGTGCATCTAAAAGAGTTGAAATGTCAGAATCATTGACACGGCCGTCAAGCTTCATGTTTGCTTTCCATTTGTAAGGTTTGATATCACCTTTACTTTCGAGATCATCTTTATATTCAGGGAAATCGTCAAGAGGGGATTCAGGTTTTTTCACGTAAAAACCCAGCTTTGATACTTTGTGACCATCTTTGAGGGTGCTACAGGCTTTTTCCGCTACATCGAGAGGGTCTGAAGTCTCGTCTACAGGAAAGGTGTCCTCGATATCTATCCCGCCAAAGATCCCTTTGAACTCGGACATGATGTTGGTACTCATCCTTTCTTTCAGCTCGTTTATATCTTCTTGAAGAGTTTCAAGGTCATCGTGTTCCTCTTTTGCTTCTTTTATTTTTTCGATGTAATCCGGCATTTTTTCCAGGAGATTCCACTGAGCGATCTTTGTGTCACCCTCCTTTGGCCCAGCACTTGCGAGACCGAGGAGACTGTTCCCCTGTTTCACGTTGAAGGCAACATTTGGCAATGCGAGCTCATCATCTTCTATCTCATCTATATCGAATTTTTTAACTTCAGATATTATCGAAAGCCATAACCTCAGTTTTGTTATCTCGACCGCAGGAGCAACTATGTCTACGCCGAATATATTGTTGACGACAGTTCTTTTCTTTATATCCATCAGCCGTGGTCGTTCATCCTCAAGTTTATCATAAAGCATCTTGCGGGCGTTGACGATCTCGCTCATCACAGAAATCAGGAAGTGCCCGGAGCCACATGCGGGGTCGACCACCTTGATGTCGTCGATCTCATCGTTAAGGTCTTTTATCAGGTCTACCTTTGGAGGCAGGTTTCTGATCAGTTCTTCAACACTTTCGTATGTTACTTCGGGTTCGGGCCAGCCCCTCTCGACAAGCCGCGAAGCGAGACGTTCTAAAATCGTGTTTTTAGTGGTTTCCTCAGCCGCGAATTTTGTGATAGGATCAGGTGTGTAGAACGCCCCAAGATCTTTTTGTTTTCCTTCTTTACCGGCTATGTAGTTGATGGTCTTCTCGAAGACATTACCCAATATGCTTGGGTCAAGCGCATCAGATTCACCGTCAGTTGAAAAATTATATTCTTCAAGAAAGTCGATGATACTGTAAAGCACCGAGTCGGTCACGCTGTACTTCTTTTCATCCGTCTCCTCCAGCTGTGGTCGAAACAGACCACCATTGAGGTACTTGATTTCATCGTAACACCCAATCCTCTTCACCCTTTCTTTCCTATCCTCTGGTTTTTCGTTCAACACTTCGTAAATCAGTTTTGATATGTAAGTGTCGTAAAAGCTTGTGAGCTCTTTACCATCTTTGTGGCGGTCTTTCAATTCCTTTAATAGTCCTTCTTGAACTATACCTATCTCTTCAAGGAACTTGATAAACACCAGTCTGTTCATCAAGAGGACGGAAAACAACCTTTTTTGACGTTCATTGTCAGAACCTTTTGGTGGTATCACACCATCCTTGACGAGACATCGTCTCGTTCTTTCGCCAGTATCTTCGTCAAGGATGCCAAAGACGTACTTGATGTAATCTTCGTAGAATTCGTCAGTTATCTCTTTCTTCTTTTTTCTGATGACGTCGTCTGCTTCGAAGATTATATCTCTCAAACCCTCGTATTTGAAGAATTGCAAAAATTTCTTGATCATGTCTATGTTCCTAGGAGGTTCTTCCGCAGGATCGGAGAAACGATCGAGGGAAGAACTCAACCCAGTGATATCCTCAAAAGCTTCTAGGAAAACAGCTCTGATTGATATATCAGCGATGATTTCGTATGAATAAGTTTCTCGGTCTCTTTTGATGAATATCCATCTGAACCCGTTTGTGGCGATACCAAACTCCGACTCCATATCGTCGTAGCGCAGCCACTCGCGAACCTGGTTAATACCGTGACCGGTCTTTTTCAGATTCTTGTTGAGAGGTTCTGCCTCTATCAATAATCTTTTTCCATCTATCCTCGTGGCAAAGTCTGCCTGTTCAGCCCTAACATCGGATAATGAGCCCGCCTCAGGACCAAGATCGGTGAGACCTAAGAAGTCAAAAAGTGGACGTATGACCTCTTCTATCGTCAGTGGCTCAGGATCTGAATGTTCAACAGAATCTTTGCTCTTTAAAACATCGCTCTGATCAGTGAGGATCTCCTGCAATCTTGAATCTGTTGGTATTCTTTCTCTCAAATTTCTTATAACATTTTTTATTACGCTGTAGAACCCATCGACATCTTCTCCATCTATATCTTCGGGAGTGGTGATGAATTCGGCCTGAACTTGATTTTTTTCATCCATACCCATCAAACCTCGAACTTCTTGTGTGATTTATTCATCATTCCGTTTGATTTTCATTTTCAATTCATCACTCTCGAGAACGGTCCACTCCACCGTCTCGCCTCCCTCGAGGTTCAACGATTCAGCCAGTGACTTAGGTATCGTCGTCTTGTACTGCCTTCCTTCATCATCGACATATATTTTCGTTCCCATCTCGGGCGCTCCTATGTATAGATATATTTCTATACCTATTTAAGAATTGGGTTTTGATATTGATCCATTTATCAAATATGGTTATCTGACCAACTTTGGTTTAGAACATATTCCAGAAGTTAATAATAATACCAGTTCATCATCATTGCCTGGAAATGATACGTGTTATTTACAAAAATCAGATAACATCTAAATACTAATCAAATAATATCTATATCTAAACCATATCACAAATAAATCACAATTAGATCACAACAAAGTCTCAACTAACACTCAACCTCTTTCACCTATGTAAAAATAACATATGTAATTTTACATATAATCTCGTATGAAAGGATGCCTGGGAAGTCCTGTGTCCTAGATCAAGGATGCGGGCACTAACAGGACAATATACTCACCTATGATATCCCTCCGCGGGGGATGTCATAGGACATTATATCTTATTTTTTCCTAAACTATTGACACACTCCTCCGCCTAAAGTCGGAGGCATTCTACCTCGTGTTTCTGTAAAAGTGGGTCCGCATTCCACACCCGTAAACCTTATGTATACATGGCAAGGATGATTGTTTAGTGGTGAAAGTATAATATCCGTCTACTCAAGCACTTTCAATGCGGGAGACGCCGTGTGCGGTCTCTGTGGCTTGCCTTTCATGTGTCTGGTTTTAGTGATCGTGTTTGTGATTATCATGATCGCAGCCATTCTTGGACTGCTCTCAGATTCTTCAAAACAAGAAACTAAAGTTGTCCACCACCCCGCTTCATCTCGACCACCACGAAGTTGTCCGGATTGTGCTGGTCAGATGCGCTATATAGAAAAGAAAAATCAATGGTACTGTGACTACTGCACAGAGTATAAATGATGATCGTCTTGTCCATCATTGGTTGGTCACCACGCAATATAGACACCGGGGGTATTAGCGTCGTCAACGACGGGCTTGAACGTCAAACCAAACACGGATCAAAAATAAAAAAGGAAAGGGTGTTTCCTTGCAGTTTTACTTTTTCGGATTTTCAGTGCCACATGCATCGCATTTGACTATATTGTCTTTTTTCGAGACCTCGATGGGGTTGTTGCACTTGTTGCAGGCAAGGTGCTTCTTGTCCTTTTTATCTTTCTTAAACATTCTGGACACGCCCTGCAATCCTAATCACCTCACTCGGTATAAATAAACCTTTCGGTCAAAATGAAAAAAAAAATCGCCTGTCCAGGCAACTAAAATCGTAAAGCATAAATAAGCATCACAAGGGTAACATGGATTGAGTGATAAGAGATGTCAAAGTCAGTTAGCTTTCTCTACAATCTTGCGAGAAAGGCGAATGACGCGGAAACCTAGCGAGTGGGAATCCAGAACGGATAGCGAAACGGTTGAAAAACAAGGCGGTCGGTCGTACACTAGTCAAAGAGCTGATGAAATGAGGTGTGATAAGACATGGATGTTGTAATAGATGAAAGAGAAATAGGAGAGAAGATGGAAGTCGGTGTGCAGGCAGACGAAGATGAGGTCGGCATGTTCATCGCATCTGAAGATGTTTCGGCGAGCGTTGCGTTTCGCCCGGAAGAGTGGGACGAGTTCGTCAAAGCAGTAAAAGAAGCCGACGAGAAGATGAAGTAAAACCCCTTAACCCCTTTTCATATTTTTTTGTACTAGACCCCCCTGCACGAATTAGGAACACCACTATCTTCTCAAAAACACGAGAAATAAGTGCTGATCGTGGGTAAAGAATAAATACTCAGCTGAAAATACTCATATCATGGGTTGTTGAGACGGCATCAAAAAACATGCCGATCGCCGCCCTGAAGAATAGAGGTGAAAATATGGGAGATGCCCTGCTTGCCTACCTCACATTCGCAATAGTCTTTGCCGTCGTTTGTCTTCAAGCTTTAAGGATACTCGAGAAAAAGTATGATCTCGGCCTCATCAATGAGCTTTTAGAAGAAAAGGAATGAGCGGCAGGTTTCCAAGATCGTAGAAATTAGAAGCATCTGTTTTTACACCTGGAGGCGGTCTGAACTTGCACATTCTTGCCAAAGTGTTAAATAACCACGATAATATATCTTATAATGAACATGTCAGAAAGTAGCTATTTCTTATATATCCCATGCGCGGTCGAAGAAGAAGCCGCTGCAGAACGACAGGGCGAAGAGGTTTCCGGCGGCTGCAAGAAAGGCTGTCAGGGCTGTCAAGGATGCCCTGCTTGCCAGAGCGGATGTACGAGATGCCCGAGTGGGATGGAATAAAAAGGTGAACTGAGATGGAAGTTCCCAATCTTGACCTCTTTCAGTGGGAGGTTACCGGAAAGTGTAATCTATCATGTGATTTTTGTTATGTCTCTGCGCACAGCGAGATAGAAGACCGATTCACCGAGAGAGACGTAGAGAAGGTCATAGAAGGCATAAAAGAACTTGAACCCCCGACGGTACAGTTTTTGGGTGGCGAGCCTTTATTGAAGAAAGAGACCGTCCTGCGGGCTGTTAAAGAGTGCGGCACGGCCGTCGATCGCTTTGTGATCACAACAAACGGTACTCGCATAACGAAAGAGTTCTTGGAAGATATAAAGGAGTACAGAGACCAAGTGATTTTCCAGCTTGCGATAGATGGGTCTGAGAAAGAAATACACGATAAACTGAGAGGTGAAGGAGTATTTGAACAGGTGATGGAAGGTGTCGAACTTTTGAATCAATACGGTTTCAAATGGGGGACCAACTTTCTTTTTACGACCTTCAACTATGATGATTTTGGGAAGACCGCAGATCTCGTCGATGAGAAAGGCGGTGAATTCATACAAACACTACATGTAGGTGAGACGGGCAGAGGCGTCGAGTTCTGTGAGTACGGACAGATCGACGAAGAAAAGGTCGAACAAGTGAAAAAGAAAATGATGAAGAAGGCAAAAGAGAACAACATGGGGATGTTCACTGAAAGTTTCTTACTCCCTCACGAAAAGGAAAAGGCCGAAGAGCTAAAGGATGATGATGATACGGTCTTTGGATGTGGTGCTGGAGTTGAGAGGGCGATCGTCCTCTATACGAACCATCTTGCCCCGTGCGGGGCGATAAGAGAAGGTGACCTCACCCTCGAGCTCGATGGTAAAGGCGTGAAAGAAGTATACGATAGTTTAGCAGATAAATACCTCGAAACGATAAAAGAATACAAAAAAGAATTCTGCGGCGATTGTGAGTACATACCGAAATGCCACCCACGGGCATGTCAGATGGAAAAGGACAGCTTTATTTGATTCACTTCTTGAATAACCTCGGCGGACCGAGTTTGACGTTTTCTAATCCCTCTTCCTCAGCGATTTCTTTTGCCCTCACTGCAAAATCATAAGATGTTTTTGGGAGGTCGGTGAGCCTTCTTTGTGGTGAAAACGCAAGAAGCGTGTAAGGAATAGTTTTGTCCTGCTTTGCGATGAATCTAGAAAGTTTTTTTATTTCATTATAGTCGATGTAATGCGGAACGAGGACCGTTGAGGCTCTGAGAAAGGGCATCTCTTCAGATGAGTCATGATATTCTGCGAGCTTCTTGAAATTTTTGAAAACACGCTTAACATCAGCGCCCGCAAGAGCTGTGTAGAGTCGGGGTGAAAAGGCCTTCAAGTCGATCTTGATCCCCCCACCAGAATCGAAACAGGCTTGAGCTATCTTTTCCATCCACTTTTCAGAAAAATACCCATTTGTTTCCAGACAGATGTTCGGGCAATCATCCACCTCTGCGATCTTTTTCGCTATCGAATAAACAGCCTGGGGCTCAATCTCTGGCGACCCCCCAAAAAAGGAAACGCAGGAAAAACCGTTGTCGAGAACTTCATCAACGATGATATCGGGACTGTACACTTCTTCTCCTTCAGACACCATCCGGTCCCAAGTCTCGTAAGTCTGGCAGTACAAACAGTCGAGTGAGCACGATCCGATGAAAACCCCACAACATCTATCGCCATCAGATGCATCTTGATGAACAGGACAGGCCCACCCGGGAACGCACTCGGTAGGAAAACTTTCTTCCTCGATGGTTGCTAGAACTTCAGAAGGATTGCCAAGAGCTCTTGAAATAGTCCCATCATTATTTTTATAAATACCACAATAACCTTCCTGCCCCTCTTCCAACTGACAACGGCGTGCGCAATTGGCACACTCAATACCCTTCCCATTATCGTATGATCCGTGGAGCTCATCCCACGTACCCCGACCCCGGAAGGCAAGGCACGACTTGCACAAGGATAATTCCTCTGATATCGAGGGCGACTGGAAACCGCAGTTTATACATCTTGTCATGTTATATCAACAATTGCTTGACTTATTTATTAATTATCATTTTTTTTGAACTTTCATAAGCTCCTTCCTAACCAGAAGTTAGGTGGGCATCAAGTTCTGAGCTGTCCGGTCTAGTCCTGGATATTCCCACACTTCTTGCACTTCCAACTGACAGGCGCTGGTGCGGGTTTGTTATCCGCCCGTGAGGGGGTTTTCCCCGTTTGCTTTTTGTGCTTGGTCGTCTTGCCACACTTCGGGCAGTGTTTTTTCGTCGACTCAAATATTATTCCCATTTTTTTTCACCTCCATTCAAACTGCACCAGAGTATCTGGTTCGAGAAAAATAAACTTTTCGGTAGAAACTATCATCTTCTTTCCTCACCACTACTATGAACCGGTCATCCATCAGGAGTGCATCTCCTACCATCAGTTTGTTAACTTCGGGAGTGATACACCCTTTTTTCTCTTCATCCTCATCCAGAGACCGTTGCGGGATCATAACTCAGCAATTTTCTCCCAGCTATGACGACCAGACTCGACACCGCTATTACCGTTGCGATTAGGCACAGAGCAATTATCCAACTCATCTCGCCGGAGAACATTGCAATCAAATAGTAGAGCGGTGTGAGCGTGGCCCCGATCAATATGCTGACTCCGAGGACGACAAACGCACTCTCATTTTTCATCCTATCAATCTTAGATAGCCTCTTCATAATATTTAAAATCTTGCCGGCCAGGAGTGCAAAAGAACATATTTTGAAAGAAAAAAAGGGAGAAATAATTTTTTGATTAGCCGCGATTCTCAAGGAGTTCCTCACGGAGTTCTTCTATATCTTCCTTTTCCTCCTCTATTCTTTCCAACGCCTCTTCCTTGAGTTCTTCGAAGATATCCTGGTTATCAACGATCAGCTCAAACTCGAGGCGTGGACGGCCTTTCCCGGGCGTGTCGACCTCAACTGTTTTGAGCCAATCCCTGTCTCGTAAATCTTTCGTCCCCAAACTGACTTTAGGCTGAGGGAGGCCTGTCTCCTTTTCAATCTTCTTGCTCTCGACGCTGCCATCAACATCATCGATAAGGAACTCCAAAATCTTTGAAGTCCTTTTTGGGAACGTCATCTTTGTCAGTTTTCGCACCAATCTGCTATCGACCCCTCTTGAATCCGGGGTTACAGGAATCTCTTCCTCGTCCTGGACGCCTTCTTCCACTTCCTCGTGGTCGCCATCATAATCCTCACTGACAGCATGCTCTTCAGTTTCGTAGCTAGCACTCTCATCCGTAGCTGCATCTTTATGCTCCATTCTATCAAACCTCTTATCTATTAAAACAATAGATTCGTGCGTATATATGCTTTACCCGCCCCAACCAGAGGTAAAACAACAAGGAGGGGAGAGGAGGTTGTTTTTGTACCGTCTATCCATCAGAATAACGGGTGTTATTTCCATCATCCGCAGGGGAACATCGAAAAAATAACTTTCCGGGAAAGGAAGAAACTCTGCAATATTTTGAGAAAAAGAAAAGGAAAGGTGTTTGATGTTTTTCCTGTTCAGTCTATTTCTTCGGCGCATTCAGGACATTCACTTTTTCCTTCTGGCACGTTTGCACCGCAGATCGGGCATTCTGTAGATTCTTCGCTGCTATCTTCAGTAACTTCTTGTTCTTCTGGATCGTCTTCGAACAGTCCGTTTTCTAATTCTTTCAATTCTTCTTCGTCGACTTCTTCTCCAGTGCTGCTACTAGTACCGCCTACACCGCCCATTTTCATATGCACGGCTGAAACAGCGAGAGCGATGATAGAGATTATCAACGCTATGATTCCGAGGCTCCACATTGTATCGATGTCTTCGTCTTGTGATTCAGCTTCTTGAGAAAGATAGCTCACCGTGTCATCGACATCGTTCACTTCATTCTGAAGTTGTTCGATGTTTTCGATTGTTTCCGCGATATCACTCTCAGCCCCACTGATATTACCGGCATGCTCATTCAACGTCTGATTGAGGATGCTTACGTTTTCATTCAGTTGATTTTCTATCGTTTCAAGTTCACTTGAGAGGCTGCTGAGATCAGCGTCAATATCATCTTCTAAACTACTGATATTCTCTTGTGTTGCAGTGATGTTTTCTTGCGCCTCAGATATTGTTTCATCGACGTATTCTAGTTCGCCGAAGATCTCTTCAACGTCTTCACTGATGTATTCTAACTCACTGTTTATATCGCTTATATTGACGAATATTTCATCTATGTCATCCTGTGCCACACTGATGTTATCGATGTTTTCACTTATCAAACTATTGAGTTCACTGACGTTGGCGTCGAGATCATCTTCCAAATCATCAACACGGGTTTCAAGTGCCGAAAAGTCCATTTCAAAGTTCTCGAAGTCGTCTTGGAGATCACTGATGTTATCTTGATTCTCTTCGATGTCGTTCTGCATGACAGAGATGGTATCGTCAACTTCGCTGAACTCATCCCATACATCATCGAATTCATCGTCAATCTCGCCAAGTTCAGTGTTTATATCACTGATACTGTCAAAGATATCATCGATATCATCCTGCACTGCACTGATATTGTCAGCATTTTCAGTTATCAAGTCGTTGAGTTCGGTGACGTTTTCATCAAGCTCGTCTTCTAAATCATCGACCCTGTTCTCCAGCGCTGTGAAATCGGCCTCGAAGTTTTCAAAGTCGTCCTCCAACTCACTGATATCATCCTGGTTCTCCGCTATATCATCTTGCATAGTGCTGATGTCGTCTTCGATGTTATCTATCGTGCTCCAAACAGTATCGAACTCGGCGTTTATGTCACTGATGTTGTCAAATATATCATGTATATCGTCTTGCGCTGCGCTGATGTTATCGGCGTTTTCTGCTATCAAGTCGTTGAGTGCGGTAACATTCTCGTCGAGACCGTCTTCTAAATCGTCCACTCTGATTTCAAGTGCATCCAAACCGGCTTCAAGTCCTCCAACATCATCTTGCAATGTGCTGATATCGTCACGGTTCTCTATGATATCATCTTGCATGACAGATATGGTATCGTCTATATCACTCAGCTCGTTCCACACGTCGTCGAACTCATCGTTGATGTCATCGAGTTCGTCCTGTATGTCAGTGATATTGTCGAAGATGTCATCTATATCCTCTTGCGCTGCGCTGATGTTGTCGGCATTTTCAGCTATCAAGTCGTTGAGCTCGCTGACATTAGTATCTAAATCATCTTCCAGGTCATCCACTCTATCTTCAAGGGCCGAGAAATCGATCTCGAACTCCTCGAAGTCGTCTTGGAGATCACTGATATTGTCTTGATTATCTGCAATATCGTTTTGCATGACAGAGATGGCATCGTCTATGTCGCTTAGCTCGTTCCACACGTTGTCAAACTCATCGTCGATATCGTCGAGTTCGTCCTGTATGTCGCTGATATTGTCAAAGATGTCATCTATGTCGTCCTGTGCTGCACTGATGTTGTCAGCGTTCTCTGCTATCAAGTCATTAAGCTCGGTGACATTATCATCGAGGTCACCTTCTAGATCATCGACTCTGCTTTCAAGGTCGCCCAGGTCGATCTCGAGGTTCTCAACATCATCTTGTAGTGTACTGATGTTGTCTTGATTCTCTGCTATGTCATCTTGCATCACTGAGATAGTATCATCAATATCGCTCAGCTCGTTCCACACGTTGTCGAACTCATCGTCGATATCGTCGAGTTCGTCCTGTATGTCGCTGATATTGTCAAAGATGTCATCTATGTCGTCCTGTGCCGCACTGATGTTTTCGGCATTCTCCGTTATCAGGTCGTTGAGTTCGCTCACATTAGCATCTAAATCATCTTCCAAGTCATCAACCCTGATCTCTAAATCACCCAGATCGATCTCGAGGTTTTCAACATCATCCTGAAGCACGCTGATGTTCTCTTGGTTTTCTGTTATACTTGCCTGCATCTCTGTAATCGTGGCGTCTATATCACCGATCTCATCCCACACATCATCCAGTTCATCACCAATATTATCGAGCTCGTCGTTTATGCTACTGATGTTATCGAATATATCATCTATGTCATCCTGTACTGCGCTGATGTTGTCTGCGTTTTCATTGATCAAATCGTTGAGTTCGGAGATATTCACGTCTAGATCATCTTCTAAGTCATCAACTCTATCCTCCAAATATGCGAAGTCAGTCTCTAAGTTATCTAGATTGTCTTGAAGCGCACTTATATTGTTCCGATTCTCCGTTATATCTGCTTGCATCTCTGTGATAGTGGTGTCTATATCACTGATTTCATCCCATACATCACTCAGCTCGTCATCAAAGTCATCTAAATCGTCCTGGATATCACTGATGTTTTCGAATACATCGTCTATATCATCCTGTACGGCACTGATATTATCGGCGTTCTCAGATATGAGATCCTGTAGTTCAGTCACGTTAGTATCTAAATCATCTTCTAGGTCGTCCACTCTATCTTCCAAGTAGCCAAGATCGATGTTGATAGTTTCGACTTCATCTTCAAGTGTGCTAATGTCATCCTGGTTATCCGATATATTTCCCTGCATATCAACGATTGTATCGTCGATTTCACCTATTTCGCTCCAGACATCATCCAATTCACTGTTGATGTCCGATATATCATCTTCAAGAGCGGTTATGTTCTCGTCGATGATGTCGATCAAATCTGTCCTGTTCTCTTCGATGGCATCCTCGAGCGTGGACACGTTCTCGTCCAGAGCGGTCGAGAGTTCGTTGAGTTCTGTCTCAAGTGTACTGAGGTCGCCTTCGAGCACGTCAAAATCATCCTGAAGATCGCTTATGTTATCCATGTTCTCCTGTATGTCGTCTTCAAGATCTTCAATATCATCTCTCATCTCAGGGATCTGCGGAAGATACAAAGCGGTAACTTCTGCAATAGCGGTGTTGCCGGCTTCGTCCACTGCCTTGATGGTGAACCTGTTTTCACCTTCTTCCAGCGTGGTCTGATATTCCACGGTACCACCGGTAACGTCAACTTCTTCGCCGTTGATATCTACCGTATCGGTTTCGGCTTCGATCTCGATGAGGGCGTTTTCATCCTCGATATCGTTTTCTACGTTCGTTACCTCAAGCATCGGGTCCGTGTTGTCAACGAAGAAATCAACCTCTTCAGTATCGGTGTGCCCTTCGTCATCGGTCACTTCGACATAGTACGTGTGCTCACCTTCTGCAAGGACGAAAGGATATTCGAGTAAGGCTTCATAATCACTTACATCCATATAGTCACTGTCTTCGTCGAACTCTACAACAAGGTCTATCCCGATCTCATCGATTGGAGCGGTATCTTCGTAGGTTTCAACGGTGATCGTGATGCCGTCGCCCTGTACCCATTCACCTTCTTCTGGTGTCAAGTCTTCTATCACTACAGGGTCGCCGCCTTCACTGTCAAGGTGGTAAGAAGTGTCCACATCGCCTTCAACAGTTTCATCTTCATCGGGTTCGTCAGTGCCCCACCAGTTGTATCTCGCATCGACTTCACCATCACCCCGGTGTTCAACTCCGAGCGACTGCACGTGTATGTCGTTGTAGTGAACCGTCAATTCCTGACCGCCGAAATTTTCCATTTCAAATCCGCCGTACACTTCATCATCTCCGGTCGTTCTGATTGCGGAATCAAAGTTTTCAAAGACGTTCTCTTCTATTATCGTATTGGCCGGTGAAGTATGGCCTTCATGGACTTTCATTATTACAGAATACGAAGTATCGGAGAATTCATTGTACTCGACCATCGTATATTTCACTTCTCCACCGTAAGCAGCCGTTATCATCAGACCTTCATGGAATCCCGAGATCTCGTTGTCTCTGACGTCCACGTTTTGCGTGGTTTCACCATCATCATCAATGACCATCACACCCGTTTGACCTTCTTCCGTGTCAGCGTTCACTCCTGTGATCACATTGTCTAAAATGTGAACCTGCGAAGCTCGGGCAGTGACAGCTTGACCCCACGGTTCAGGGTTTCGCCTTTCGATTTCGAATCCTCTGAGCGTTACGCCCTCGGTTCTGATATCGATCGAACCGGTCCCTTCATCGTCTATCAGGAGTGTGGGTCTTTCTTCAACACCCTCAAGAGTTATTCCTTCGTACTGTTCATCGTCGATGGTAAATCTCTCACCTAGATCGTAGAGCCCATCTTCAACAAGGACCGTATCGCCTTCCTCTGCTTCATCCATACCATCTCTTATATTGCTAAATATTACAGGCACCTTGATTTCCTCGTCTCTTACCGTGACCGCTTGGTCGAACGTATTCTCTTCCAATACTGATTCCATATCAACGGCTCCAACACCAGTTTGATCGGCAAAATGCACGTCGTTATCTTCAAAAGTATTGTCATCAAAGACTATATCTATGAAATCACCAACGTCTGTTGAGAGATACGCTCCCGTGCCTTCACCGGAGAATGTAGAGTCTTGAACGGTAACGTTCTCCGTTCCGGCTTCTACGCCATCTCCAGAACCACTGGTCCATATGGCCAGACCGCCCCAGTCGTTGTTTGAAGTCCCAACATCGCTGACAACTGCATCGGTAACGTCGGTGAGTGCTATTCCAACGCCGTCATCGTTGTCCTCAGCTACTACACCGTCTAAGACCAAGTCGTTAACTCCGTTGATGTCAATACCACTGGCCCCTGACTCGGTGACATGCACATCTTCAATCGTTAGTCCCTGCAGTCGGCCATCTTCTGGCACGGTGTGTATGCCATAATTTCCACTCGTTCCGATCAAGGTAAACCCTGACAGAGTGACATTATCGGCACCATCTATTTCCAAACCATATCCACTTTGTTCGGATGCATCGATCGTGACTTCGTCCGTTCCTTCTCCGACAATCTCAATATCATCAGTTTTGATGCTCGGATCCTCTGAATAAGTACCCGGTCCAATCATAATCGTGCTGCCTTCCTCAGCAGCATCTATCGCGCCCTGTATGGTTTCATAATCTTCTGGGACGAATATAACCGAGGATACTCCTTGTAGCCTCAACGGCATCATCCTATCCATCTCCTGTAGAACCGGATAACCATCAGCTATAGCGTCGTCATCTGTTTCCTCTACGATCTCCCAAGTATCATCGAAATCAAAGCCGTCCATATTGGAGAGAGCATCTGCACCGGTCATCTCATCAGCAGGTGGTTCGTCTTCCTTGTCACCAAGCAGAGTCCCATCCGGGAAATCGTCGTCGACGTCGGGATCTCCATCAGCAAAAGATGGGAGGTCAGCGTATACAGAGTCCTCATCGATATCGTGGAGACTTCCTCGACCAGCGACCGGGCCGTTATCCGGGTCACTCACGTCAACTTCAAGATGTTCTTCAAAAGTACTCGCCGTGTAGCAATTTTCAACGAGTCCAGCATCTGCCTGTCCGATAAGACCACCTATTATCGTGTTGCCGCCTAGATCTCCAAGCGAATAAGAGCCGTAAGCTTCGAAACCATCGGCCGTTCCACTGATTTCACCGATCAGACCACCGACTTGCTGACCGTAGATTTTCACGTCGCCCGCAGCGAGAGATTCTCCTATATAAGAATCATCGCGCGCAACGCCCACTAGACCGCCGGCTGCGTGTGGCTGTACTTCCCAGTCCGTCACTTCGACCGAGTTTATGTCGCCTATTGCAGTACTGCGGATGATTTCAGCTTCACCTGAAAGCCATCCTACCATTCCTCCGATGTTGCCACCGGCATCGTCCTCTTCGTACGTTTCCACCGTGATGTCAACATCAGTGGAGGAGTACTGTATCGTGCCGTCGCCAGCAAATCCTACAAGACCGCCAACGTGCTCGATGCCTGATATGGACCCTTCTACAAATACATTCTCGATCGTTCCATAGTTGACTGCGGCCAGTGTTCCGACAACTGACCCGGCATTTACTGTTATGTTTTCAAGAGCAATATTCTCAACCACTCCTCCGTGATCAATCGTGTTGAACATACCCGCAAGTTCTGGTTGCAATCCACTTATACTATGCCATTGTCCGTCTAATGTACCGTTGAACGGGTTATCTCCATCGCCTATCGGGTCCCAATCAACCGCGTGCTCATCGTAGCCGTCCGTGTCTTCGTCCAAATTGGTCTCTAGGACATAGTCTCCTTCGAGATCGTCACGTATCTCGTTGAGGTCATGCCAATCGTGGATCTCGACTACACCTTCAGTACTGATACTTGTATCATCAGCACGAACGTATTCTCCAGAGATTACCGAAAAGACTGAAATCAACAAAAACATTCCAACTGCTAGCGCACACACTTTTCTAAGTTCTCTTTCCATATATATCACGTCTCACGCGAGCTTTTATATAAGAGAGGATAAAATCTCCTCCCAACTACTCGCTCAACACAGTAAAAATACCTGGCTACCTATTTAAGGTTTTCTCAAAAAAAGGGAACAAACCCACAAAACAGGGGAGGAAAAGGGTGAAACGGGAAAAACTAATTCGGGAAAGCCGAGTAGAAATGAAATACAAACACACCACGAAGACAATTTTCGATCTCATCTTGAGCCCCGTTTCTCACGAAGTCGCCGTCCAGCGTTGCGAAAACGATGTTATCGACAGTGTGATCGTGGATAAAAACATGATAAGCATCGAAGAGCACAGCTCTATCCGTCTTGTTCAGCACGTCTTTGAGCGCCGCCCACTCCTTTTCGTACACATCTCTATATTGTCCCGGGACGCTTTTAACATAGTTCACATACTCGACCTGTCCTACAGGGAGGGCACGCATGAAATTGGTCGCTTTACCAAAATCATCTTCAATGAGTTCCAATTTATCATCGAGCTTCTGCGGGTTTTTTATGAGGTCTTCGACTTCATCTAATCTCAGCTCAATGTAGTTCAAAACTATACTTTTGAGGTTATCGTCGAAATAGCTTCTCAGGAAACCTTTAAGGTCGGACAAAAGGTCACGATGCTCACGGTAATCAAAATTTCGTTTTATCTCAACCATGGCACGTTTCAGCCTCTGTTTTGACTTGTTGATCACCCTTTGCATTTCACCCCTCACCTTCTCGCTGGTATACAGGTCACAGTTATTTTCCTGTGTCTTTGCGAGGTAAATCATGCTTTCTTCGGCAGGATCGTCCCATCTCACCGTGTGCGCGATCAACAGATTCGTGTCGAGGAAATGGTGCTTTCGTTCAAACACCTCATCCAACCTACTAGCATTGCTTTTTCTGACCGTTCTTTGCATCCAGATCTATACCTCCACTTGATTTGATCAAAGATTTAACCAGCTGCCCCCACACACTCTTTTCGTCGGCTCTATTCCACTCCTTCCCACTCCTCTCATACATATCAACAGCCCTTTTCTCTAGAACATCGTTGAACCTCTTCACGAACTCTAATTTTTCTTCTGCTTTTTGTTCCCAGGCCCTCATCCTTTCTTTTGGAAAGTTCTCCGCGGTTTCAAGCCTGACGAATTCTACGAAAGCAGACCATATTTTCTTGGCGATTTCCATGATAACATCCAGGTCTTTAGTATCAAAATCGTCGGAATCCACCGATTCAAAGTAAGTGCGGATGTTGAAAGCGAACCGGGAGAATTCCTCGTTGAACTCGTCGAACCTTGAGTCGAGCGGTAAAAAAGCTTCCGCCCTATTTAATCTGTCTCTGAAAAATTTAGAAGCGGTCCGGGCACTGTAAGACCTATGGTTTTCCCTGAATTTTTTGAACTCTGGATAGCACTCGTTTCGGAAGTATCGTTGGAATTCAAATGGAGCGTCAGGATAGATATCTTCTTCCAAAAAACTCTCTCTATCCCTCCTGAAACTGTACTGGTCAATGATTAAATAGAGCGTCTCCTTCGTGCGTTTGTCCATCTCTTTTTTCACAACATCTTCGGTAGCATATCCACCTTTTTCATGGGGCGAAATGACTTCATCCTGTTCAAGCTCTTCGACAGCATGTGCGATAGTTTCGGAGTAAGGCCCGTGTTTGTACCAGTAAAAAGGGCAGACCTCCTCGTCCATTTTCTTTTGTAGAAGATAAATGATCTTCTGAAAGTCCATCTTGCCAACATATTCAGCATCGACAGAGGATAGAATCTCACAAACGATGCTCTTTACCCTCTCAAGACCGTTATCTTTTAGGCTATTTTCCGACATACATATCACAACACACACCAAACTTCCGGTACACGTCCCGAGAGGGCAATTATCACATAGTCATCCATCCATATTTAACATTTGTGCCGGCTCGCACCCCTCTTCAGTTTCGAAGGATTAGCAAAAAAGGTAAATATCGGAACACCTCATATTTGGATTTGAATATGGACTCCATACTGCGTGAGTTCGAACTCATCGAGTTGAATAGGTCCATCGTTGAAAGATATTCTAATCAGAAGTCCATCAAAGACATCAGCCACAGAACAAACAACCATTTTGACTACATCAAACTCGAACATCTCAAATACGAATCCCTAAAAGATGTAAAGAAAGTGGACAAAAAACTCCAGCTACGCCCTTACTTTTTAAAATCCAAGAAGATCAGGAATGAAATAGGCAGGGAAGTCTTCATCAAGTCAGAATATAGCGACAGATGGGACACTTACAAAAACACCAACCGGGTCAACCTATCAAAATTTTTGAAAGATATGCTCCCCCATATAGACAAACCCACCGTCAAGCGTTTGAAACATGGAAAGTACTTCAGAAAGATGGTGGATGGGTTGATGAAAAACGATGAACTCCTGGATCTGGCCAAGACGCCAAACTCATATGCAGTGGTGAATCCAAACAAAGTGCAAGAGTTCTATACAGGGGAGATAATCCGTGATCTTCGAAAGAAGTTTGAGGTGGAAAAACTCGTCGACCTCACAAAAGATGAAGACTGGGTGAAAAAGGCATTGGAAGAATACGACCTCCCCGAACCAAAACATTCAAAAAAGAAGAAAGAACGGATCACACCCACAACTTCTCCAACACAATACTACTATTCACAACACATCTAAAAAAAATATGGAAAGGGGTTGGGGAAATCAGCGTGTTGATATATCACTTAGCTTTGAGCGACAAGCGTGAGATCTGGCAAGTCGTCAGGAATTTCACTCTCACTCTTACTCTTGACACCCAATGATGTACTGACCAACTCTTTCACAAGCTCGCCTTCTGTCATCCTTTTTTTGTCTGCCAATGATTTGAGTCTTCGAGCGGTTTCGCCTGTAAAGGTGACACTGACATGTGCCTTTTCCACTTTTTCTTCCTCTTCCCCCTTTGCCACCCTATCAACAGCTTCAAAGACGTCTTCACCTCTATCTACAAGCTTCCTCACTTCTCGGATCTCTTTTTGGCTCAGTCCTTTTCTGACGATCTTCAGTGCAACTTCTTCTCCCGATTGTCCACCACCAGTCATCTGCCGTATGTTGATGAGCGACTCATCGTCCAGTTTTTCTAAAACATTTTCCTTTTCCAGACGTTCACGAAGACGATCTCCTCGGTCAAGGATCCCTCTCCATTTGGGTCCTTCGTCCGATTCGATGTCTTCATCTTCATCGACAAGCGACGGTACGCCGGGGTCGACGTTGGCACCTATCACTTCGGTTGCAGCATCATCGCTTTCTTTCCAATCTCCTTCTTTCTCCTCTCCGCTTTTTTGGGGTTCTTCTGTTACTTCGGGTTCTGCTTCGGTCAAGGTCGGTTCTGGATGCACCGCTGTTCCTTCCCACTCATCACGGGCTCGTTCCATCCACTTCCTGACAGTAGACGGCCCGACACCGATTTCTTCCCCGATCTCTTCTAGAGTCATCCCGGCGTCTTCTTTCAATCGAGCTATAGCTGCCGCACGATCTTTCCTGCTCACGTCCTCAACAAATGTTTCAACGTTCTCCGTGATACTAGACAGTAGGGCTTCCGAGTCGTTCCATTCAGCAACAACACACACAACTTCACTCAGACCGGCTTCCCTTGCAGCTAGTACACGTCTCTGACCGATCACAACTTCGAGGCCACCATTACTAGGTCTGACTATCGGCGGCTGGATGATCCCTTGTTTCTTGATACTGTTCACCAGGGGTTTGATATTCTGAACCGTCTTTCTCTCGTTCAGTTCACTTATGCTCAGTTCCTCTGGATCGCATACTTTTACTTCCATTGTTTTCATCTCCTTATTTCTACTTGTGTTTTTATCTTTTTTCTGCCTCGCAAAGCCCCGCTAGGGACTTAACATAAAACAATCTTTGTTAAGGTTTATATATATTACGGCCTCAGACGAGTGAAAAAGGGGTGAATAGGGGTTTTTTTCGAAAGACTAAAAAAAATAAAGCATTTTCCGAAACACCAAAAAAAGAAAAAGTATTGTTGCAAAATCCGAAAAAATAAAGGCGAATATCGCAAAAAACCGAAAAATTAAATAGTGGATGAAACACTATTATGCAGTGCGCGGGGGAAAAAGCATCATGATGGCCACGTAATGTGTATAGATGTGTTATGTCGAAAAGGGGAGGCAGGCTCCTCCGCGCACCCACCTTCTTCTCCGAGGACAGAAACAAACAACTGGCGTTATGTGATAACCAATCGGTGAAAATAACGGGCGTTAAAAAGCGGTGGCATTCGTGAAAAACAGCAACAAACTTGACGGGAAAAAAAAGAGAAAAAAAAGTGTCAGACGTCGTCCGAGACGGGCAAGACTTTTGTTATCCGGTCATCGTCTTTTACATCCATCACATCAACACCGAGCGTTAATCGTCCCTGTCCACTAATCTTTCTCACGGCAGTTCTCAGCACTTGTCCCTTCTCAGTTAGGAAAATCACATCTTGAGTGTCTTTTTTCCGAACTCTTCGCACACCAGCTAATTTATGGTCACTCTTTCGAGAAGTCATGGACTTTAGACCCATCCCGTTCCGTCTTTGTTGAGAGAACTCTTCGACATCAGTCGTTTTTCCTGTCCCATCTTCGGTCACTACCAGCACGATATCGTCGTCCTCAACCAATGTCATGCTGACAACTTCATCTTCTTCATCCAGGTCGACTCCGATGACGCCTCTCGTGTTCCGTCCAAAACGCCTCACCTCATCGGAGCTAAAGCGTATGGTATATCCCTTCCTGGTCGACATCATCACGTCTTCATCGTCCTCCAAGAGAGCGGTGTCGACGACCTTATCCCCATCTTCCAGCTTGATAGCATTTATACCATCACTTCTCGGGTTGCTGTACTTGGAGAGTTCAGTCCGTTTTATCCTACCCTGTTCTGTAGCGAACACGACGTCTTCACTTCCTTCAAGGTCCTTCACTGGCAGGATGCTGGTTACGCTTTCGCCGGTAGAAATGCCTGGGACGAAGTTGACTATCGGTTTGCCCCTTGAACGCTTTCTCCTTTCGATAATCTCGTGCGCATCTATCCAGTATACTTTACCCGCATCCGTGAACACCAGTAGACAGTCGTGCCCACTGGCGGATATCGCCTTTTCGACATGATCACTTTTTTTCGTGTTCATACCCTGCACGCCGACGCCCCCTCTCCGTTGTTTCTTATACTTGTCGAGGGGGACACGCTTTACGTAATTTTCTTTAGTTATAGTTATGACCGTTTTTTCATCGGGGATCAAGTCTTCTACATCTATTTCGCTTCCTTCCCTATCAATCTCGGTCCTTCTCTCGTCCCCATACTTTTCTGTGAGCTCATCCAGATCATCTTTTATCATATCGAGGATCTCTTGCTCATCGCCGAGGATTGTCTCTAATCGTCCGATTTCCTTCTCTTTTTCCTCGTGCTCGTCCTCCAATTTCTCTCTTTCGAGGCCTGTAAGCTTCTTCAGACGCATCTCAAGGATGGAACTCGCCTGTTCATCACTCAATTCGAATTTCTCGATAAGTTCGTCTTGAGCTTCATCGTTATCTTCCGACGAACGGATAACTTCTATCACGTCGTTCATGTCGTGCAGTGCCGTCAGAAGCCCTTCTAGGATATGTGCTCTATCTCGGGCCTCTTCGAGCCTTTTCTCCGTTCTACGGCGGATTACGCCCCTTCTATGGTCGATATAGTGTTGTAGCATCGTCTTTAAATCGAGCATTTGCGGCTCGCCCTCTACTAAAGCGATGTTTGTTATGTTAAAAGTCGTCTCGAGCTTGGTGTTTTTATAGAGCTTAGACAGCGCAAGATCGGGTTCAACGCCCTGTTTAGTTTCGAGGACCACTTGGATGCCGTCTCTATCGGACTCGTCCCGCAGCGTTGATATCTCATCAAGCGTGCCGTCCTTTTTGAGTTCGGCGATATTTTTCAGAAGTCTGCTCTTATTGACCTGGTAAGGGATCTCTTTGACGATTATATTGTGCTTGTTGCGTTTCAATTCTTGGATTTTCACCTTTGCACGGAGTGTTATTCTGCCCTTTCCTTCCTTGTAGGCTTCTTCCACACCATCGTAACCGTGTATGGTAGCACCCGTTGGGAAGTCAGGGGCGGGTATTCTTTTCATAAGATCTGATACGGTGGCATCTGGCTTATCTATGAGGTGTTTTATCCCTTCAGCAAGTTCCTTGAGGTTATGAGGAGGGATGTTGGTAGACAGCCCGACTCCGATCCCACTGGCACCGTTCAAAAGAAGCGTCGGAACTTTCGCCGGCATGACCTTTGGCTCTTCCAAACTCCCGTCATAGTTATCCTGAAAGACGACCGTATCTTCATCGATATCTTCCATGATCTCTTCGGCGAGAGGGTGAAGTCTAGCTTCGGTATACCTCATCGCCGCGGCTTCGTCGCCGTCGATAGAACCGAAATTACCCTGACCGTCGACGAGTGGGTGTCGGAGTGAGAAGTCCTGTGCCATCCTCACGAGAGCGTCGTACACGGCCTGATCACCGTGCGGATGGTATTTACCGAGGACGTCACCGACGATCCTTGCTGATTTTTTATGAGGTCGGCTGGAGACGAGACCTTCTCTTTTCATCGAATACAGTATCCTTCTGTGAACGGGTTTGAGGCCGTCCCTGACGTCAGGTATAGCTCTTCCAACGTTCACGCTCATAGCGTAGTTGAGATAAGACTCTTCCATCTCAGTTTTGATCCGTATCTTGTGTATTTCATCTGCAATATCATCATCCATTACCATATCAAACACCTCACACATCGATATTTGTAGCCTTTCTAGCGTTCTCACGTATGAACTCCTTACGCGGCTGAACCTTCTTACCCATCAAAAGGTCAAATGCTTCACTCGCTTCCTTCGCATTCTCGATGTCGACCTGGGCCAGTATCCTGTTCTCAGGGGCCATCGTGGTTTCCCAGAGTTCTTTAGGATCCATCTCGCCCAAGCCTTTGAATCGCTGCACGCCAACACCATGGTTGCCCCACTGTTTGATGATCTCTTCTTTTTCCCCTTCACTGTGGGCGTACTTCGTACCCCCACCTTTCGTGAGTTTGTAAAGCGGCGGCTGAGCTAGATACAGCCATCCTCTCTCGATCAAGGGACGCATATACTTGTAGAAGAAGGTCAACAGGAGCGTTCTGATATGTGCACCGTCAACGTCAGCGTCGGTCATTATTATGATCTTGTGGTACCGTGCTTTCTCAACGCTGAATTCCTCGCCTATACCGGCTCCGATGGCAGAAACGATGGCCTGTATTTCGTTGTTCTTGAGAGCCCTATCCAGTTTCGACTTTTTGACATTGATAGGCTTACCTTTGAGTGGGAGTATGGCCTGGAATCCTTTATCTCTTCCCTGCTTTGCCGATCCTCCAGCTGAATCGCCCTCGACGATATAAAGTTCAGACTCGGAAGCTTCGCTTGAAGAGCAATCAGCCAACTTTCCAGGGAGGTTGGTTCCTTCAAGACTATTATCCTGCCGCTCGAGCCTTCTCGCCTCTTTCGCAGCCTCTCTCTCTTTTGCAGACTGCTTCGCCTTTTTCAGTATCCTTTTTGTTATCCTCGGATGTTCCTCCAAGTAGAGCTTAAGGTGCTGGTTTACAACGGATTGAACCAAACCTTCCATCTCACTATTACCGAGCTTTGTCTTGGTCTGCCCCTCGAACTGTGGATCGGGCAACTTGACGCTCAAGACAGCCGTCAAACCAGTGCGGTAATCCTCTCCCTTCATGTCCATATCTTTTGTCTTACCGTGTTTATCGCCGTATCGATTGAGCGTTCTCGTGAGGGCAGTCTTGAACCCCGTCAGATGAGTGCCGCCGTTGGTCGTGTGTATGTTATTGGCAAACCCTTTGATCTGCTTTGCCTTACTGCCTTTCCTGTACTGCATGGCCATCTCCACTATAACATCGTCCCTCTCGTCTTTGATATGTATGATGTCGTCGTGCAGTGACTCTCTTCCCTCATTCAGGTACTCGACGAATTCTTTGAGGCCTCCGTTATAGTGCAGGACATCTTCTTTACCACCATCTCTTTCGTCACGCACCCGGATCTTCAATCCTTTGTTTAGAAAAGCGAGTTCTCTGAAGCGCTTTTTCAGCATCTCGTAATCAAAGTACGTGGTTTCAAATATTTCATCATCCGGCTTAAATGTTATCGTGGTGCCTGTTTCGTCGGTTTTATCTTTTTTCTCCAGCGGCCCTTGGGGTTCTCCCCTTTCATACCTTTGCTCGTAGACATGCCCATCCCTCTTCACCTTAACTTCAAATTCTTTTGAAAGTGCATTAACAACAGAGATACCGACTCCATGGAGTCCTCCCGACTGCTCGTAACTTTTGTTATCGAACTTTCCACCCGAGTGAAGCCTGGTCATCACCAGTTCGACACCACTGACACCGAATTCAGGATGTTCCCTCACAGGGATGCCTCTACCATCATCTGATACCTTGACGGACCCATCATCTCGAAGAACAACCGAGAGTTCGTCGCAGTGCCCCTGCATGGCCTCGTCTATACTGTTGTCGACGACCTCGTAGACGAGATGATGCAGTCCCCCTTTCGATGTGTTCCCGATATACATACTAGGGCGTTCTTGGACACCTTCAAGGTCATCTTTTGATTGAATTTTTTCGACATCATAAGAATCCGCGTCTCCAATACTCATCTGATCACCGTCATCAGCTTTCTTTTGAACATCTTCTTCCATCTCTTCCTGGTCTTGTGCATAATCATCCAACTTTGCTTCCATTTAATACCACCTAGGAGTTAGAATATGTTTTTGTCATCTCAAAGGGAGGGAATACCGGCATTTTTTTCCGGCTTACAACACCGCTTGAAAGAGGTTCCCATTGCATACATACCATCCTTTCCAGAGTATTTATAACTTACCCATCCAGGGGAGAGAAGTAGTGATTTTTCTGCGAAAAAACATAGATACTAACGCTCCGCAACGAGCTCGATGTTTTCCTCTGCTTGACGTTCCGATTTAAGCTGCGCAGCACGCGTTAACTCACCCCTTGCTTTGGAGATTTCTTCCATCAACTCTGCGGTGTCGAGATCATCAGATTTCTGAGCCTGGGCAAGGCGTGCCAACGCCCTGTTGTGCATGGCTTCATGTTTCTTTTCATCGTCATCAGCCGCCTCGGCCTGTTTATAGCATTTTATGGCCAGAACCGGTCGATCCATATCCATATATGCGTTCCCCATGTTGAACCACGCTTCTTCGAAAGGATAGGACCGGGTGAAGTTGGCTATAGATTCAGTGTATAGTTCCACAGCTCTTTCGTAATCACCTTTCCGATGATAGCAGATACCCTTATTGCACAAAGCGAGGGCCGTCGTGAGCGGGTACCATCCATATATTCGCTCTGAGAAAGGTTTGGTAGCTATATTATAACAAGACATGGCTTTATCGTAGTTCCCTTGTTTGAGATGCCAGTTACCCAGACCAAACCACGATTCTCGCCCCTTTTTATCCGACGAGATCATCCTTTGGTAGCATTTGAGGGCCTCCTCATCTTTCCCCATCTCTAACAAAAGCTCACCTCTCCAGTAAAGTGATGGCAAGCCAACAGGACCCCCCATTTCTTCCTGCTTTTCAGTGCAATGCCGGAGTGAGTCGAGTGCTCTTTCCAACTTATTCTGCATGATTTCAAATAAACCTTTGTAAAACCAGTCCTCGGCCAGATCCCCGATCTCTACGATCTTTTCCCAGTGGAGGAGTGCATTTTCATAATTTCTTTGTCTAAGTTCTTTCTCTTTTTGTTTAGAGTGTCTTTTCATCCTTTCACCACACTCTTCACAGAATCGGTGGTTGCTTATGGTGATTCCATCCTTTGTACTCTCTTTTTCACAGTGTGAACACTCGTTGTTTGAAATCAGCAGTTCTTTTTGGCTGATCGCATCATGACTTTGTTTCATATTACTCACATTATCAGCATCTTTTATAAAACTTAGCGACTAGCTAGCGGCTTGAAGTGTTACAAAAAAAAATGAGAAAATTGGGTTAAAAACCCATACTGTTTAGTTTAACCACACTCGCTGTAGCCACATGCATTACACTTGATGCATCCTTCAGACATGGTCATCATCTCTCCGCAGTCAGGGCATGCAGGGTTAAACCCTTCTTCGACCAACTGTTCGATGTCGTCTTTTTCTCCCATATCTGGGATATCGATTCCGCTGTTTTCTTTTTCTTTTCCGTCGTTGTCTACCGGGAGTTGTGATTGCACTGTTGGAACTTTTCCCTCCATGTGCCATTTGATGGCCTTTCCTATCGCGTCTGGGATCGAGTGTATTGTGGTGCCCTTATCTATCTGGGTTTTTGGTGACCGGATGCCTTTAAGTTGGTCTATCACTTCTTTAGGCGGGATATTGGAACGCAGACATATCGATGTCAGTCTTGTAACGGCTTCAGTAAATGATTGAACGAATCCTCCCGAGCTTCCTATCTGTGCGAAGACCTCGAACAGCCCATCATCATCTTCGTTGATGGTGACGTATATGTTTCCGTATCCTGTATTGATTTTTTGTGTGGTACCGGCTATATATTCAGGTCTCTCTCTAGGCGTTCTCACTTCTTTTTTGCTCTCTTCTTTTTCTTCATCTGTCTCTTTTTCTTCAGTTTCCATCACCTGCTCAGTTCTGGACCCGCTTCTGAAGACTGTAACTCCTTTACAGCCGAGTTCGTAGGCTAGATCGTACACTTCTTTTATGTTTTCTTCGGTCGCATCGTTCGGGAAGTTGACTGTCTTGGATATGGCGTTATCGACATGTTGTTGGAATGCTGCCTGCATTCGGACGTGCCATTCTGGTGAGATTTCAAGCGCTGTTTTGAATAGGGGTTTGATATCGTCTGGGACTTCGTCTAGATCAGCGACGGAACCCTTTTTAGCTATCTTTTCCATCAGATCCTCGCTGTAGAATCCTTCATCTCTTGCGTACTCTTCGAATATAGGATCGGGCATGATCATTGATTCTCCACCGAGGACGTTCTTGATATAGGACACGGCAAAGATAGGTTCAACACCACCACTTGAGTTGGCTATCATGCTTGTTGTGCCTGTTGGGGCTATTGTAGTGGTGGTTGCGTTTCTGATAGGTTCATCATATTCTGTTTCATCCCAATTCGGGAATTCACCCCGTTTTTCGGCGATCCTTTTACTGACTTCTTTACTCTTTTCTTGGATGAAACCCATAACCTCGTGAGCTTTTTCTATAGCTTCGTCACTATCGTACGGTATTCCGAGCTGCATCAACATGTTGTGCCATCCCATCACGCCGAGACCGATCTTTCTGTTAGCCTTTACTTTCCTTTCGATAGCGTTTTCGTTTCCTTCGTGGTCTTCGATATTTGGGAATTTTGATGCGTCTATGACGTTGTCCAGGAACCTCGTCCCGAGGTCGACCATGTTTTCTAAGTGGTCCCAATCTATTTCTCCATCGTCAACGCAGTATCGGAGGTTGATGTGCCCGAGATTACAGGCTTCAAAGTCCTCCAGCGGCTGCTCTCCGCAATTGCTGATCACCAGACCGTTAGCGGTAAACGTGTGGCTTATAGGCTCGGTCAAGTCGTACACCTCTTCTGTTCCATCTTCTATCAATGAGTCAAACGTGGCAGTGAATTGTGGTTTGGCGTCTTGATGTTGCACCTCGATGTCGTGTTCGATTCCGTTTATCGATTCGGGAAGATCATTTCCGCCTTCACAGATATGCTCGATGAAGCGGGAAACATTTTCGCCCTGTATTGATAGCTTGAATTCTTCATCATCCACTTCTGATTTTATCGCGAAGTTGAGAAGGAGCATCTGTATGTCCTTTAAGAATTCTATATTTTCTACTCTGATCGATAGCTCTTGCATGTCTTCTTCATAAGTGCCCCTTTCATCAAAGGCCTGGAATATAAAACCGCGCTGCATCTCTTCTGTACCCTTTAGTACGTCTTTAGGGGTTGGTATAGCTCCCTTGATGTGGTTTCTATTTTCATCTCGATACTGTTTTGGGTTCTTGACCACGTCGTATGCAAGGCAGCGTCCTATTGGTTCGTTGCCCTTGTCTCCAAAGGCGCCGACCCCACTTGAGAAGAGGAAAATTTCGTCGCCATCTTCGAGCTCTTGTGCTTCTTTCCATCCTTCAGTGGTCTTTATTTCATGATCACCTGTTACTCGTAGAGAGTAACCCTCCTTTGTTTCGAGTCGGAATACTTCTTTTACCCCTGTTTTGAATATTCTCTTAGTAGTGTTGGGGTTAGTGTCACAGATACGGTCGTCTATCATCAGGTCTGCTTCTTCTCCGACGATCTCCCGTATCTCAACCATGCCGCTATCGGTATACACTTTGGTATCCCCTGTCACACACGGGTTAGTAGCTTCTATCTTGTGTTCCGGGTGTTCTTCCAACTTGAAGGGATTATCTTTGTTGATCCTGTCGAGGAACATTATGCCCGGTTCGCCATTTTTCCACGCTTGCTTCACGATTTTGTCGTAAACCTCTCGTGCATCGAGTGTTCCCGTGACTTCTCCGTTTCGTGGGTTTATTAGGTCGTATTCTTCTCCGTTTTCGACGGCTTCCATAAATTCTTCTGTCAGTGCGACAGATATATTGAAGTTCTCCAATTCACCTTCTTCGTCTTTTGCGGTGATGAAATCCATGATATCAGGATGCTGGACAGAGAGCACGCCCATTTGGGCACCTCTTCTACGGCCACCTTGTTTGACCGTGTTGCACATCTCATCATAGACTCTCATGAATGATATAGGGCCACTAGCAACGCCGCCCGTGGATTTCACAGTGTCGCCTTTTGGCCGAAGCCTTGAAAACGTATACCCAACACCACCACCCGACTGGAAAATCTGGGCAGCGTTTTCAACCTGTTGGAATATACTTTTCATATCATCTAGTGGTGATATGACGAAACACGCGGATAGCTGGCCAAGTTCAAGTCCTGCGTTCATCAGTGTGGGCGAGTTCGGTAAGAAATGTAGTTCTCTCAGCGCTTCTTCGAACTCTTCCTTTTCTTCATCTACAGTTCGATCATCGTCATAATCGGCGTTCACTTCGGCTACTGCTCTTGCAACTCGTTCGAACATCTCTTCCGGCGTTTCGACGATCTCGCCGTCTTCGTTCTTCTTGAGATACCTCTCTTTGAGTACTTTTTTTGCATTTTTGGTTAGCTTGCTTTCGTTCATTTTATCTACCTCTTTGGAGGATGAGTTCCTAGCTTCACTTCTCGACGGCTAGGAACTCATTCGGAGGGTTTGAGATTGAATGAGACTTTTCTCGTCTGGTTTGATCTGAGAAGATCTATATCGCGGTAAGGGAACTCGCTTGTGACACATTCAGGAATCATCGGTCTTATCCTCAGGTCCTGAATATGACGGTTTGAAATGTTTGTTATCTCTATTATATTCTTTCGCTCTTCGATCCCCAACCACATCTTTGACACGAGTTTGATTTTACCATCGATTAGGAAGTGAGCCAAGCTCCCTTCTTCTATATCTTTAGTAGGGATGAGTTCGAAATTTATTGATTCTACGCACCCTGGCTCGACACTTTTCAATTCTTTTGATGGGAGATCCTTGAACCCTCTTGGTACGGTTGGTTGGATAAGTATCTTGCTCGTAGGTTCGTCTTCTCTGTTCGCAAGTTGCAGTTGATAGCTGATGCTGTCACCTTCAGGTACCACACTCGTCACGAGGACGATGTCTCTGTCGAGTAATGGGAAAGGTCGGTAGCGTATGGTTTTGAGCTCTTCTTTTGCCTCTTTGAGTGCGCTAGCGGCTTCCTTGAATTCCATGTTTTCAACGTGCATACGTGATCTGTTGAGACGCTCTTCAACAGCTGTTGTATCGTATCCTCTTTGCCTATAACCGTAGGATTTGCTGGTGAGTTCGTCGATTTTTGCCCTTATACTTCCTTCCAGCTTTTCGAGCTTCTTGACCATTTTTTCGGTCTCACCGATTTTTTTCTTTACCCCAAAAAGGGTGCCAGTAAGGATAGAAGCTGAGATACGCGTGATATCGTTTTTTACTCGCTCGCTTTTTCGAAGTTTTTCGCTTCCGTTACTCATTATCATCACCACCTTTCATAAATTTCTCGATTTCAGGGAAGAAATCACTCTCTTCTGTGATCGATTGGAATTGTTCTTTGATTTCGGCGATATCAACCCACATCTTTTTCAATCTGAAGGAACATAAGGTTGCAATGGCTGCACTCCCGACAACGATTCCGATCAAGATGACGACAGGGGGGACTGCAGCGAATTCTTTCAACAGTATAGATGGGATGCGATCGGTTCTATCGAGGTTTGCCAGGATTATGAGGAGTGCACCGTACAGGCCCGCATTCGCAGCACAGGCGCCGATGTATCGATAGAAGGAAAGTGACTTGGTGAGTGGTTTCTGGAGAGCTTCTTTGTCACTTATAAACTCTTCCAAGATGTGCTTGTATTCACTTGGTGTTGCGATTTTTGATATCCTTGAGAGTTCAGCCTTTAGGAAGAGTGGAACGATGAGTGAATACACACCGATAGTCGCGAACCACCCCGCTATAATCCAGTATCCAAAAGTGTTGGTTTGTTCTGGTGAAACGATATCGCTCCATGGGAACGCATAAAGGGAGAAAAAGAAAACGGTCAGTCCCGCTCCCACTGAGAGGTACAGGTAATCATTGCGTTTCTTTCCCATCGCTACGAGGATCGCGGATAGCACGATAGCGAAGGAAGCGAGGACGAAATAAACGATAATAGAGTGCCCAAATCGGGTGTACGTTACGTTTTCCCTAACAACATTGTTTTCATAAGCGTCGCCCTCGGCATTTATTTCGTATAGACGGTTTCCTTCTTCATCTTCCGGGTTAACTATGAGCTCTATCCTGTAGATATGCTCGAGGTCGTGCCATGCGTGTTCTTCGACAGCTTCCACTTCAAAAGTGTAGATAGTATAATCACTCTTTTCTTCGTTTCTCACATATAAGATGTTTTCAGTTTGATCATGCGTTGCTACTGTTTCGTTGTTAACCATGAGGTTGAATGGTGGCCATGCGTCGGGATCTCTTGGAAACTCATCTTCTTCAACGTCGTGGAGTTCGGTAAGTTTTGTAGGAGCGTGCCCATGAATTCTGATATCGAATTCAATATTAACACCATCGTCTCCTCTTTCGATATTGGATATTTCAGGCACCATATCGAACCATCCAAGGTCGAGTTCTAGATCTGCTGAGTCAGTTTGATCGTACTCGTCACTCTCGATAGTGATAGTTATACACTGTATTTCATCTATTTCTATTTCTGGCACATCAACTACTAAAGCGATATTTTTGACTTCATAAGCATTATCAAAGCTGACAACTTCTTCTTCAAGCGTGATGTCCCACTCCTCGCTTTCTGTCAAATTTTCAGTATCATATTCGATTGAGATATCATTGTCGAAACTTTCATCTCTCCTATATTCTTCTGATGGAACATTAACGATATAGAGTGGGAAATCATGTTCTCCGCCAATGACCCCTTCCTCAGCAGTGGTGGGCGTGTGTAGAGATGATATTTCAAAGTCGATACTGGCATTGCCTCTAGCATACTCGTTGTCAGCTCTCACGACGATAGACGCGTTCTCACCATGATAAGGATTATCTTCTGGCCTGGGTTCGAGAGCAAAATCAAACGTGGTGCTGTCGAGAGCATCTACTGATAATCGCCCCGTTTTAGGTTCTCCCCATTCCTCGTGATAATCTTCATGTGGAGCCCCGGAGACTGTTTTGATTCCAACATCGTCATCATCGACATTTCCATGGTTGATCAGTTTGAATTCGAGTTCGGTTTCTATTCTTGGAACAGCAGTGTCGGTACCGACTAACTTTTCAACCTCATAAGCACGCACCTCACCAACAACGACTTCTTGCTGAACTTCGACTATCTCCTCGGATGTGAGCTCAGATATTTCAATAGTGAAGTTGACTTCACTACCCGCCATCAATGAGGCATCGATCAGTTCTTCTCTATCCTCAACTACGTCCATGTCCGGAGCAGTGATTTCCCTTCGTACCAATTCAGTTGATCCCGGCTCGAGCTGCTCTAAATCATCCCCCGGTTCTATATCCCAGAGCAGGTGGCCGATATCCTGGCTGAAGTCTAATGGTTTATCGTAATTCCCTTTGTTTGTGACGTTTATCCACACGCTTCTCGTTTGTCCAGGTTTGATATCTATTTCATCAGACTCGACATGGGCATCTAAATCAAAATACTTTTCAACACCAAAATGCAGATAAGTAGTGTTGTATCCATCATTTTCAAGACTTTCTGCCTGTATAGTGAAATTATAGTCTTCATCATATAGTGCGTCGAGAGTAGGTTTGATATCGACATAGGTAGTAGTTTCATCGAATGCTTCCACACTAACAGGGTTTTCGTGGAACTCGTGTTCAACTTCTTCGATGCCGCCATATAGGGCCGAAAGCTGGTACGTATCATTAACATTTCCAAGGTTTTCAACTTTAACTTCGAACGTGGTCCATTCAAGCGGTTCTAAAATCTTTTCATTGGGTATAATGCTCAAACTGACCATAGAGCGTTCGCCGGCGGTAAAAGTGATACTATCATCATCAGATGCCGTAAAGTCATGGTTATCCATATCATGTTCGGAAGTTGCTTCAAGCCAAGCCCGTCTTTCTTCTCCAGGTTCCATCTCCTGTGGAGCAGTATAGGTGGCTTCAACAACAGTAGATTCTTCAGGAAGAAGCTCTTCCGTTTTGTCATCTTCTATTTCCACGCACCATCCGTCATCGTCATCTACCCCACCTTCAAGGTAGAACCGATCGGGTCCATTTCCGTAGTTGGTAACTTCGTATTCAACAGTTCTTTCGCCGTCAGGTAGTATCATCAGGTCTTCACTCAAAGTTTCAACGGAGACGCCACCTTCTTGTCTCACCTCGACCGTGACCTGCCTTGTTCTATCCCATTCGGAGGCATCCATTTGGTTTATCATCTCAGGAATAGCAGTGATATTGGTTGTAGCCTCGCCGTGCAAGGCGTTTGGAGGTGCAATTACGTTGACAATATCTTCAACCGACTCACCACTTTCCAATGTGACTTCTTCTATACTATTGGTTGCAAGCCATTTACCCGGTTCCATCTCATCTCCCAACTCAAATCCAGGTTCAAATTCGGGTTCATCCACATCGATATGGATAGTAGCTAACCCATCATCTTTATCTTGGATGTTAGCAAGGTTGTAGACGGATGAATCAAAATGGGTCTCGACTTGGTCACTCCCTGGCCCTATGGTTTTTGTATCTTCCTCAAAGTGAGTATCGCCGATAAAAACAGGTTCGACTTCTCCGACACTCTTTCCAGAAGAGGTGAAGCCGTTACTTGCCTCGGCGCGGATAACAATATCTTCTGTAGCTCCGGGTGGGCCATAATATACATTTTTATTTTCACTACCGATCCTGTATTCATGCGTGATGTTTGGAGCGCTAAAAGTTGCCGTAACCGTTCCGGTCTCTCCGACGCTGAGAGTAATACTGTCTTTGTTGTGATCAATTTCCCAGTGATCGTTCCCCACAGTTGAAGTTATTTTAAAAGTATCGTCAACGTTGCCAGTGTTCTCCACGCTGAAGTCCACGCTTTCTTCTTCTCCAGGTCTTATAGGCTGGTAAGTTTTCATAGGAGAAACGGTAACATCATATTCTCTTCCCACGTGCGTGTGAACCACACCATCATCTTGATTATCTTCGTTTCCAACTTCCATGACAGTGAGGGTGAGTTTTTCCATCGCATATCCATCGATGTTATCTGGCACGTTTGTAGTCACGCCGATCTCTTTGGTACCACCAGGACCGAGTCCGAAACTACCATCATCTTCATCGTCGATACTGGACCAACCTCTCGAAGCATAGAGGTCAGGCACGAATTCAAGAGTCCGGTCGCCGATGTTTTCGGCCACGAATGTATAGGATACAGTAGCACCCTCTTCGACGTTCTTATCATCGGGAGCATCCACATCGATATCGACGCCTGTCAATCGGTCTTCGACGAAGATATTTTCGGACACATCTGCATCTTGATAAGGTTTACCCTCACCAAAAGCCACAGAGCTTGAAAGTTGCAGTATGAGAAAACATACTAACACTAATGCAAACGTTTTGGTTGATTTGGCTTTCATATCTTTTTTCTTTTCACTATACATTTTATCACGTCTTTTCGTTTAGAAGCTAAATAGTAGATCTAAACTCCACCTGACCAGGAAAGCAGTGATTATCCCGATCCAGAGGAACACTGTAAATTTGCCCAGGCTCACACCCACATGTTCTCCCTTGATATGCCAAGAAAGTACTGAAGACACGGCGGCCTGAGCTACGATAACGCCGAATATTATCATCTCGAAAAAGTCAAACACAACGGGTGTTGGGTGTATAATACCTTCAAACGGCAGAGGAAACTCTACCCCAGTGGGATATTCAAGTGCTGCCAGCACGTCGGTTATACTTGATATTATCTCATGTGATGCAACTAGCACCACAGTTATTGAAGCCATCATAGCACCTAGCACACCTATTAAGGACCGAGTTCTTATAAGTTTTTTATCCCTCAATCCCACAGAAAGTATGAAATTATCGCTGATGACGGGGACGGAATCTTCGGGTTTAGCACCTTCGGTGGAGGCCTGCAGATACATGTCTGTGAACCGATTGATCAGATAGCTACCGGTTTCGGCGCCGAAGTGCCGCCAGGCCCCGGTGGTACTGATTTTGAGTTTAAGCCTTTGATATAAGGCGTCGATGTTTTCTCCCAGTTTACCGAATTCGTGGTACCGGAGTTTTTCCAAGCTCTTCGTCAGGTCAAGAGTCCGTGTAGGAGTGTTGGCGGCAAGCGCCCTTATGAAAGAGGGGTAATCCGAGTCGCGCGAAAGTATATTGTTTTCTGCTTTGAGAGCGAGAAAAGCCGGTACCAGAAAAGGCAGGGTAGAAAACCCTAAAATATAGAGTAGTGAAAGTTGAGTAACAAGGAACAGTATAAGGAAAATTCCCGGCGCAAGTGCGAGACTGATGTACAGATATGATTTTAAACTATTCCAGAGGCTCGTTTCTACATCTTCTTTACACCAAAGTTTGGTCCGTGGGATACCCTTGATAAAAGCGATGAGGAACCCCACCGTAACGAACCCATAGACGCCGACAGTAAAGAAAAGCAGCGTGGAAACGTCGACAGCTATGAGGACGGGCATAACGACGGAAAGCGTCATACCGAACACGCATATGATGATGGAAGCCACGTACAATTCCCTTATCAGGTCAAGGCGGAAGAGCATGTTGTCGTATTGGTTTTCAAAGTCGTCGGTAAAAGTTTTGTGCTCGTCTATGAAGAATTCTTTCGGCGAGGTCTGGGTTTCAAGAGCATATGCCAGCCTTTGCAAGAAATCAGATAACATGTCACTCGGTGTTCCATTAGATACGATACGACAGGCATCGGGGAGAGCGACGTTCATATCTTTTGCGAGGTCAACAATTTCGTTCATCTCTTTCGTGATCTCGCCTTCAACATTGATTTCTTTCAGCAGTTCAATAAACCCCGATTCAGACATCTCTGACATCGATAGTGCACCGAGGTGCGTGAGAAACATGTGCATCTCCTGATTGATTTTTACAGCTCTTGCTTTGTGTTCTACAAGAGGATAGAGCACGCCCGCGACAGTCGTAAAAATGGGGATGACAAACAATAATATTTGGTTGGGGAATCCAACAAAGGCGGAAGGGTATAAAGAGAGCAGGAACAGTGAAACCAAAATACCGGCGAGCGCAGGGGGGATGATTCCAACCAGAACATACTTTCTGAAAGACATATCAAAATTCCTATATGCCCGTTCGAATTCATTCATCGCTCTCAACCTCCCCACTCGCTTGCACGCCCCACTCCTCATAATTTCTAATTTTTTCTTTCATCGGGCCGAGGTCCTTCGCAGTACAATCATCGCTGTAGACTTTGAACACTTCAACCACATCGTCGTGGTATGTGATGCCCTTCTCAATCATTGACTCGAGGACATCAGCCCTATCCTGAAGGATATCATATATTTCTCGTTTTTCATCGAGCCTCATCTGCTTGGCGACCAGTTCTTCTAATACGTAACTGTTATTCATCCCGGTGAAAGTGTGTTCGTCTCGCACGGGATTCCATGAGAAGACTCTTCGTGTTTTCACACCGTCGTCTCGTGAGGAGTAAGAGAGTATCTCTTCGACAGCAGTACATCGCCTTTCCATCTCACCATCTAGTTCAACAAGGTGCTGAAACAAAGTCACGTTCAGATTATCCATGAATCTGATAGGTACGTTTATCGGGTCACCGGTAAATCGTTGTATTAGTTTAGATATAGAATCCGCATGGAAAGTTGACATCACAGGATGTCCAGTCTGGATAGCCTGGAAGGCAGCGTTACCTTCACGACCCCTGACCTCACCGACCACGATGTAGTCCGGTCGTGAACGGAGTGCGGTTTTAACCAGATCGAACAGTTCTACTCTTGTCTCCTCAGGCCCATCCTCTCTAGTGACGAGTCGTTGCCAGGTGTCTTGTGGTGCTCTCACTTCAGGAGTATCCTCTGCACTGTATATCTTCTCGTTGAACCCAATGAAAGGGAGGAAAGAATTCATCGTGGTGGTCTTACCCGACGCAGTTACCCCCGAGACGACAGCGCTCATGTCATGTTCGAGGATGAGCCACATATAAGCCGCAATTTTTGGAGAAAGAGTGCCCCAATCGATAATTTTAGTGACGCTTATGGGCTCGTCAGTAAATCTTCTGATGGTGAAACTAGATCCTTCCTTACTGATATCTTTACTGTAGACGATATTAACACGTGAGCCATCGGGGAGAGCACCATCAGCGATGGGGTCCGATTCAGTAACGTTTTTACCCATCAGTGTGCTGAGGGTCCTTATATAATTTTCAAGCTCCTTTTCGTTTCGAAAACAGAGGTTCGTTTGGAGTAGGCCGAATATTTCATGCAGTACGGACATATTATAGGTAGAGACACAATGGATATCCTCGACGAACTTATCCTTTAGTACTGGATCAAGTATACCGTATCCGCTTATCTGTTTTTTTAATGTGTACTTCAGGATGCTTTTTTCCTCTTCGTCAACCTCCACCTTTCTTCTATCGAATATCCCTTTATCTGTAGTAACGATACGGTCATACAACTGATCTATCATCTTTGTTTCGCTCAGATCCCCACCATTAGCCCCTTTCAAACTCGGTGCTGAAGTGAGTATCCTCTCTTTGATTTTTTCCATCTTCTCCCGATTGGCTTCGGCCACGAGCCTTGGTGTTATCACAAAATATGTGTTGTTACCGTATTTAGTTTCAATATGAACAAAACATTCATGCTCTTCATCGCCCCTATCAAGAGGATATATCAAATTGATGCACCCATCTTCACCCCTATATTGTCTAGTGATTTCTTCTTGGTAGTCTATATTCTCACGTATCTCTTCCCGCTTGAGTTCATCAAAGAGATACTTGCGAAGATGGGGATATTTTTCCGATAGACTTTCGAGTTTTTCATCCATGCTGTCAAACCTCAAGATATCTTTGTTATATCGACGATGAATCCGGCTTCGGGTTCGATCCTGAACTTGAGAACGTTCTGTGGCGACTCTATCGCACTGCTGAACCGTCGCAGGTACAGGATGTGGTTAACATCTCCACCCACCGTTTCTCTTTCCAGCTCGATAAATATATCGGCGGTGGAGCGGAGTGCTGGTTGAAACCCCGGATCAGTATCTTTTGGGTCGATGGTGAGAATAACAATTTTTCCTTCACTACAGACTTGGTTGAAAAAGCTGAGAGTTTTTGAAACACTGTGGTCGCTCCCACCATTTTCAAACTCTTTCAACAGTGATGAGAAGCAATCCACGATAATAACACGTTTTTGAAACACTGCTCGGGAGTCGAGCAAACGCGAGAGGTACTTTCCGTCCTTCACCCTATAGCGCTCGAAAGAGGGAAAGACGGGGTAAAACACAAGATCCTGATTCAAAAGAGGGTCTTTTATATCGTATCCTAAAGAACTCATCTGCTGTTGGAATCCATAAGTGTCGGTTTCAGAGGAGACAAACGAGACTTCGTATCCATTTTTCAGTGCGCCGTACGCTAATCTCTGGGAGAGCACTGACTTTCCCGTGCCATATCGTCCTTCTATAACTACCAAAGATCCAAAAGGGAAAGCCTTTCCCAATCGGTTGGCTAAATCATCGTCTTCTATATCATAATCACAATAGTTACCCCTAGCATCTTCAACCATTGTTATCACCCAACCGAATGGCCATATCATCCTCTGCGTATCCTCCAACATTGACTTCAAGGTGGTATTCCCCTTCATCGATATCAGAGTCGATCTCAGCCCTTAGAACTCTCCCCTCACCCCATCGGTTACCATCAACTATTTCAGTATCCATATCATCCTGGACGAACACGTTGCCCTCAAGATATATTTCTAGCCTTCGTGGTGAAAGTTCCCTTGACCCAGTATTTTTGAGGAAGAGGGTGATATTGCCACTTTCAGAGTCATAGTTAAACTCATCGTGGCGGTTCATTATAGCAATTCTTGACTCCAACTCTCTGATAGTCCTTTGATTATCATTCTCCACCTCTTCGGCGATGTTTCCCCCAACATATATGAAAGTCGCGCCGAGGGAAAGTGCGACTACGATAGTAAGGGTGAACCAAATAAGATTAGATGCAGATACCTCACTCATCAACCAACACCTCATCATGCTGATATCTATTCCCAAACCTATCGACTAGAGTCAAGTGGGCGGGCTCATTTTCGTACTCAAAAGAAATTGTTCCGGCGTCATCAGGGAACAGTATATTATAATCTTCATTATCATTTACAGATGAGAGAGTGGTATTTACCATTCCGTGCTCATTCTCACTCAGTGCATCAAAATCGCCGACGTTGTGTTCTACACCACCGGAATTGTAGACATCGACCGAAAGGATGTTTTCATCGGCATCATAGACAGCTTCCTCTATTTCAAGATCGGCCTCGCGTTTTTCTTCCATAAAAACCATATCTTCTATCCTTGCATCTTGGACGTCATTCAGTCTAGTATGAAGGGCAGGGTAGGCCGTATTGAAGACGACCAGAAGAGAGACAAAAACAATGGCACTACCAGCGGGAACACTCATCCCCACTTTCAACCACCTCTATACTCTTTTATCTCCTTCAACACGATATCTTCTATTTCATCCACGATCCCACACACCCTTTGCACCTCTTTTCGACTGAGATCAAGATCAGGATACGTAACATTTCCATCGCCATTGATGGTCTTTGTCGTGCCAGCACTTCTCTCTTTATTTGGCCTCATCTCGTGATATTTTGTCATCAAAGTCTGCTTCGTTTGCTCATGTTCGAACCAACCTTGATCCTTGAAGTATTCGAGAACGATAGGAAAATCCTTCCCGAGCTCGTCTTCGACGTAATAGACGCACTCGGCGATCTTTTTTTCAAGTTCATTTTGCGGGTTAAAATTTCGCGTCTTCTCATCCTTTGCCTCTTGTAGACCATGACTGTTTTTTTGTGGATGTTCATCCTGTGCAGTGCCAGCACTTTCCGACCGTTCACTTCCTTTCTCTATATCAGCCCTCATCGATTCGCTATCAAAAAACGGATTATCAGAAGCAGAAACAAGATCCATGATTCTTCTCATATCCTTATGCAACTGTTCGAGCTCTCTCTCCTTCTCTTTACTGGTCTCATATTTACTGACTTTCCGTTCTAACTTCGAAAGTCTTTTATCGGCAAGGCGTTTTTTATTCTTCCTCTCTGATCGCATGTGCCGCATCATCCTCACACATCTATCAAAAACTTCCAAACAAGCACGGAGTTCGATGCTAGCCCCTTCCTTGTCCTTCATATTTTCTTTGATATTGTGAATAGGATCTAAAATATTCTCTTCGAGTGAGATTTCGTCATCATTATCTACATCATCGCCAACCAGAGCCTTTATATCTTTTTCCCGCTCTTTCATCTTTTTTTTCAGCCTTGGCACGCCAACTCCTATACGGTACCCTTGATTGTCATCCTCGTCATCTTTCACCCCAACCTCTTCACTTTCTATCCTTTCCATCTCTTTTTCATCAATACCATTTTCACTACTGCTCTCGTTTTGGCTCTTCTTATTTGATTCCGCTTTTTCTTTCGAAGGCGTCTTTTCTTCATCGTTTTCAGCATCATTTCCTAACATAAATATCACTTCAAATAAAGTGGGGAAGAAAAATAGTTTTTCCGGGCCCACACATGTTGGCCCGAGGAACGTGTTGGTGTTCCATACACCCTTTTCCGACAGATGCCCCCATCAAAACCAGCACCGTTTTACAGTCTAATCCATCCGTCAACGGGATACTCGTAGGGTGTACTGTATGATCGTCTTGTGCCACTGCCACCGAAAGTAGTCATGAACTCAAAGTTGATGTCACTTCCAGGGCTAAGACCACCGTCGCCAAGTTGTGCTTCATCCATGTCAATGCCACGGATATCGATTCTAATCAGGGAACCGGACGATACGATCGGAAGTTCGCTGTGGGTAGTGTTTGTTATTACCTCAGCATGATATACTGGGTAGTCCGTAGCGGCATCACTTCCGTTATACACGAAGCTTCGAGAGAATGCGTGTTCTCCACCGTCAACACCGTCGACTTTGATCACTAGATTGTCCTCGATGTTATAGGCATCTCGCCCCTCTGGGATTCGCATATAAGTCGCAAGGTCAACAACTTGTTGAGTCTCTTCACTCACGTTTCCTTCCACCCTTGTGACTTCAACCGGGGGTACAATCTTCTCAGCTGCATCGTCTCCAGTCTCTTCGGCAGTCTCACGTAGCTGGTCACTGGTATTCAGTATGACCGTTACCGCTACAGCAGCGACGATCAGCATACCAACGAAAACAATCATCGTTCCAATGCCGATAGCACCTTTTTCGTCCTTTTCTATTCGTTTCAAACGCTTCCTTTGCATTTCTATACACCTATATGTCTTTTCTCTACAGCTCATCCACACCCACACATCGTTGCAGCAGGGGTGGTGTGAGCAGGCTATTCTAATGTAGGTAGGTCATTTTATTTAAGGGTTAGCCTTCAATTTGGGGATGAATTCTCTTTGAGAGTTCGTTCTATCTCCGACTTATAGGAAGGATTCCCATTTACTAATTCTTTTAATTCCTTGTATCTAGTGCGAATAGTCACCTCAGTAACTTGCGCGATGTCGGATATTTCACTTTGCGTGGTAGCAGAGTCATCGCCCATCAATTCGACTTTTACCAAGTAGACGGCCCCACCCGCGATTCCAGTAGGCGATTTTCCCGAAACGAGGTTTTCCTTTTTCGCCAAGTCTATCACGGATTTTGCAACTTTTCTTGAACCGTTATTGAAACCGAGCTCGGTGCAGAATTTGTTCACAAATTCCTCAGGTTGTGTTGGTTTGAGTCCTACTCCCAAATTGTTCTTTATCTTCTTGTAGACATCGAACAATCGTGTAGTCGGAATATCCGTGTGTTCACTGAATTCGTCCAGAACTCGGGGGATGTTTTGTTCCTTACAGGCAAGGTAGAGTAGTGCAACGGATACTGTCCGGCAAGATCTACCCTTGAAGAAGGACCTCTCCGAAAGTTTTCTAAAGAGGTGAGCCGCCCTTTCTTCTACTGATGTTGGGAGATCGTGTTTTGAGGCGATTTCCTTTATGAACTTCAGCCCCTTCATGAGTCGCTTATCTTTACTTTTTGAAAGGCGCATTCTACGTTCCATCTTTCTGAGGCTGGCTGCCTTGTGTTGAGAGACCCTGCCGCCATTACTGTCTTTATTTCCTTCAGAAATCTTCGTACTGAGTCCCTTGTCATGCAACATCACAGTCATCTTCGGGCCGCTTTGTGTTTTGGTTGACGTTTCTTCGAACGAATACACCGCTTTTGGACTTCTATCCATAGTACTTTCTTGTACCACAAGTCCACAACACTGGCAAACCAATTCGTTTCGCTCGTCTCTTTTGATGTCGTCGGTTCCACATTCAGGACATGCGTCTATATGTTCGGTCTTCATACCATCACTCATATCATTTTTTTCCATTTCCATACCACTTCTTACCATATTCTATCCTCCTGTGACCACAGGCTGTGCCGATTTTCGGCATTTTTCGAAGGGGTTTTCACTAACATTTCTAAATATATCAATGCAAATCTGGAACAATGTTAGATTTCATCATCATCATCATCAATATTCCCAAGAACCTCATCCACGTATTCCTTTTCTTCCTCCAACTCCTTTCCAACCTCTTTACTTTCCAATCCCTCCTCCTCTTCTTCTTCCTCGTCCCCATCAAGCACAAAGTGTCGTACAAACAAAAGCAGACCGGTGACAGGCAAGACAAAAAAGACAAAAAACAGGGTCAGAACACCCCAACGAGCTTCTACCATCACAGTATTTTTGGCGTTGTGTGCATCCTCCACGTCCCATTCATCATCTTCCTCCAACAAATTTTCACAGGCACCAAAAGCGAAAAAATTCACTTCTCCAGTATCATCAAACTCATACGAATCACCGTTTTCGATGATATCATAAGCATCAATATTTTCTAAAACTTCATCCGCACCGTTTGGACCATCATCCCCCGTAACAACCCATCTTGAATCAATCACTTCAAACTCTTCCTCATCACTCACCAATTCCAACTTTTCGGTAGAGAGGACGATTTCATCTCCCTCAACGAACTCCCTTTCAAGGTCAACAATGTTCAGTTCGGCCTCTCCTTTCCCGACACCGACATCGGAATCGCCATGGTCATTGTCGGCAGCGCTGCACTCGAGAAGCGGGCCCGGGAACAGGCTGAGAAGCAGCGCGGTGGTCAAGCAAGCGATTAGAATGTATCTTTTCTTTTGCTCATCTCTCAGACCCACACACATTCACCTTTTAACCCGCATCTTCGTTAATCAGGTAGTGGTCAACATTTTCTCCATACACGGTAGAATATTGACCATGTGGTATACCGGTTGGGATTTCAACTTCAAACTCTATTTCTATCTCTACCTCTTGCGTGGGATAACCATCATTTTGCGCGTATGACCCCTCAGTATTGTCTCCTTCGATTGTAATAGTGTCGTCATCCTCGTGGGCTAGGATATAGTCGTCGTCGAATCCTCCTTCTTGGGCAGCCAAACTATCAGCAAGTATCCAATTAGCATTTGATTCAACAGTAACGACCGGACGGTCCTCGCCGCCAGGTTCAACCTGCCCGAAGTCTTCAGGCGTTAATGTTTCACCCGGGTAACCTTCAGCAACAGCATCGGCGTCTTCCGTGTTTATAGAGACAAAAGATTGGACAAAAGTTTCATCTTCCGCATGATCAGTGTATTCATCGCCGTCATCCATACCTTCTTCGCACAAGACATAGAAATTTCCTTCCCAATCACCGTAACGCCACATGTGTTCTGGAGCTGAGAAGCTTGCGCTGTACCACGCAGTTACATCTTCTTCTTCCTCGCCTTCTTCCATATCAAGCACGATGTCTTCCACTTCGACGGTAGAATCGCCGGTATGGTCCATCGTGGATATCACATCAATCCACACTTCTTCAACGATAATCTGTGTGTTTTCAGTCTCTATTTCTGCTCTTGCGGTCATCTCCCCTTCGGGGTCGACCTCAGAATCCTCGCCTTCATCAGTTGCATCGCCGTATAATTCAGTATTGATGATCTCTGGTTCATCATAAAGGGCTTCAACATCTACATCAGACTCGCCATGATCATCCTCAGCGTGTGTCGGGACACCGACAGTAGAAACGACCATCAATACTGCTAGCGCTACGACAAGAACGTAGGATATTTTCGTCTGCATTTACAAAGCACCGTTCATAGTATATATTCCAAGGTTATTTAAGATTTATGTTGGATTGTATCCAACCAAAAACTGAGATACTATCAAATGCCCTCGGCCCGACAAATCTAAAAACTCAGCCTAACGTATTCGTACCCGGTTTCGCAGAGCAGGGCAAAAAGGATGTAGATTGAAAAAAACTCCAACTCGAGGGGTGCACTCATCAATCGGAGCAACAGGCCGGGAAAACCAACACCAAAAAGAGGCAACAAAAGATGTTTCTTCCCCTCTATATACATGATAGTATCGTCCTTGACCGTGAAAAGATAGCGGTGCATAACAAAAAGGTAGCAAAGAGCATACAGGAAGGTGAACATGACCACGGTATTGGGAGTATTGATTAAGAAAGGGAGAAAAGTCAGATAGAGTGTGGCTTCAGAAGGATAGAAGAATTGGGGAAAGAGGAGAGATATTCCCATCTCAACCAGCGTGATGAGAAGGAGGAATAAAAGAGCGGTATAGAAGATCAAACATCTCTTTCTTTTTTCCATCTTATTCATCCCCCCGAGGATTATCATCCACTTTTTCACCAACCAACGATTTGTCGTAGACGAAAACAAAGGTTAAAAGGCCGACGATGGGAAAGGAAATCAGAGATATATTCTGCCCTCCAAAAGCACCTCCAAGGGCTGTGGAACCCAGGGGAAGTTCATACTCAGATAGAATATTATCTCTTTCGAGGATTTCAACTTTCATCCTTTCATAGTGTGAGTGCGGGAAAGACACTTCGATATTGAGGAGAAAATCCCCTTCGGCGTAATCTTCATCAAAACCGCTTTCTTTCAAGGAGATATCCTCGTACCCCAAACCGTCGTGTGTATAGTTGGTCCCCTGATACCCATCATCTTCATCAATCCTATCAATAACAACCCTTCTTGGAGAACCGAAGGCCGTTTCGAGCTGGAGATCGACCCTTCTAATATAAGGTAAACCGTTCATATGGGCTATACTAAAATTCAGGTCGTAGCTTCCACCACTCTCATCGATCTCGATGTTTGCGACGAGGACATCAGCTCTTCCAATTTCGACACCCCCGGGAGCTTCAGCTGGTGCTGCAAAAAACGGGATGGTAACGGGCAAAATCAGGAGCAGGCATATCAAGAGCGTTCTTCTTTCCAATATCTGACCCCCAGGATGCCAAGTATAAGCACAGCAAAGGCGGTCCCGACGATGAAAGTATCATCTTCTATGAAAGACGGGTCCTCGGTAGGAGGCTGTGCGGGCTCCTCAATAGTGATTCCCGTTCGATATGTGTTACCCAACACGGTCAACGCGATAGAACCATCCTCTTCGTAGTGGCTTTCAAAAGTCACGTTTACAGGAACTTCTAAATCCTCTGGACTGAGGACTTCATCAAAGTCGTGATGTATCTCCTTGATGTCGACATTCTCACCTTCAATATCATCTTCTTCGAGATAGAACTCTTCCTTCGGATGTATGTAAAAAGTGGCGTTGGCTTCAGTATTACCATCCACATAGATGTTATCCTCGTACTCTATTATGTATTCTGCTTCAGCCTCATCTTCAAACCCTTCCCGGCCGACAAGGATTTCAGCGCTAGGCGTGGCTTGTCCAATAGATCCCACTCTTACGTTGCCATCACTACCTTCATCAAACCGATAAGGATATTCGAGGAAGACCGATATGCGGAAGGTAAAGTCTTCCGGCGCGCCCGCGTCATATTCATAATAAAAGGTCAAATCCTTTTCAGAGTTAGCCTCGATGCTTGAGTCACCCGCCCAAGTCAAGCTGTCGGTGTGATTTTCATCGTACTCTACTACAATATTTTGTTCTACACTTGCGTCATTAGTTACCGTGAGACGTTGACACGACTTGTTGGCAGAAGAATGCGGGTCAAACCAAAATTTTGGAGAACCTGTGATAGAGATATCCCCTTCACTCATATCCTCGACCCTCACCGGCATATCATCACCACCTGTCTCTAGAACCCAATCGTCGCCCAACGGATCACGATCCTCGACAGCGATCATCACCGACCACAACCCCTCTTCACTCTGGTAAGATGATTTATTTTCGAGCAGATGAGTTGTGTTTCCAGTCCAACTACCATCATGATAGGAGAAATTATATTGAGGGCCTTCAGGGTGAGAGAGTTCGAGTTCCAATTTGTTTTCGTCACCCGGCACTTCGATGGGTGCGAAGTATCCTCTTAAAAGGATCATTTTATCATCATTTTCTTCTGCTTCAGCGGTAGGCATCGATAGTAGGCTTGCCGCTGATAGCATCACTACAAGAGAGGCAATTATCAAAAGACAATACGTTTTTTTCCTTTTCAAGACTAACACCACCCACACATAGTTGTAATCCCATCTGTGGCACATCGATAAGTGTTCAGCATTGTTTCCACATACAAAGGAATACCCCGAACCTTATTAAATTTTGTGTCGCTCAAGGGATATATCATGATGAGCGTCTTCCGATTCACTGAATCCTAATTTTATTCATCCATCAACAGGTCATGTGTAACAGATTCGCCGCCCGTATCACTTGTGGTGTATGTTCCCGATTCCTGACCGATAGGGATGGACACTTCGTAATGTATTTCGAAACTCTCTTCGAGACTTGGATTTAGTGTGCCGGGCAGGTTGTAACCACCTTCTACAGGTATGTCATCACCATCACCAACCAGCAACCCGTCTTCGAAGACCAGGTCCCAGTTAGCATTGGATGTGATTTCGATTTCAGGGGTTCTTTCTTCTCCAGGCACATTAAAGTCGTCGCCCACGAGGTCATCTCCAGGAATACCACTGGCTTCACCATCTTCTGCCCGTTCTATGGACATGTGTTCAGCGACATCGAACGGTTCTTCGTCGACGGCTTCGTCGTCGTCGAATCCTTCGGCAGGGATTACTTCTGCGGTCACTTCCCAATCACCATATCTTGCAAAGTCTATGTCATCGTCGAAAACTTCAGTATCATCATAAACACCTTCATCCCATACCGTGTCATCGTAGATATCGCCTGAAGCATAGCTATCTTCGGCATCTCCAGCAGACAAACCACCGATATAGTCTAGGTATATGTGTACTTCTTCAACAGCATCGTCTTCAGATTGAGTATGTATTTCAAAGTCAACACTTTGTGTGCCGTCGTGGTCGATATATTCATCATGGTCAATTATGATCATTTCTGGGCTTTCAGGTTCAACTTCAAGCGTAACATCAGTTTCATCTTCAGTCGCCTGTATAACAGGGACTGCGATGGCCAAACACAGGACTAGAGACACTATAAAAGTACCTAATTGCATGCGATTACAAAGCATTCCATTTCACGTCCACGGTATTTGATAGACGATTCATCCTTATTTAACTGTTGTGTTTGCAAAGCCCCCTCTGTAATGTCTTAGTTGGTAAAAAAACTGATATCTTCCGAAGAGTAACCATTGTTTTGAATCTAACCGTCGTCAACGACGGCAGTGATGTTATTATCGGATAAAAAAATTCAGAAGAGGGTCTGTTGGTCTGTGCCCATCATCAGTGCATCTTGGTCCCATCCGAACGTTTTTGTCAGCCTAGCTAGTGTTTTTGCTATCCTGTTCGCATAGTATTCCCAGTCTGGCTCGTGTTCGAATTCTTCGTATTCAATCCATGGTTCGACTTCTTGAGGTGTTTTTGTGCTGTTCGTTACTATCCAACTCACCCTTTGTCCCGGGGTGAATTCGTAACCTTTTTTCATCATCTTTTTAGCGGCTTGTACTTGGGCCATCTGTTCTGGTTTTTTGTACTCGCTGAATTTTTTACATGAGATAGATATGATCAGCTTTTTAAGGTCGATGTTTCCGTTTTTGACGTTTTCTATATATTCCCGTGCTGCGTCCACGGCACCCTGTTGATTTTCATTGAGCACTTCTTGGAACACTTGTTTCATAGCCTCGTTCTGTGCTTCGAAGGAATCGCTCCTCCTTGTTTCGTAGCCTTTTACCATTCGATCCTCTTCGGGCCAGACGATCCTACCTATGTAACGTTTCTTTTTGCCGTGACTGTAGAACGGGTCAGCTATTTTCTCGAGTTCTAGTATCATATACTCTCCACTTATCTTTTCAGCCACTTCTTTCCCCAGCTCTATCGTTTTTTCCAAATCATTTTCGTGTGGTGATTTGAAAAAGACACTGTCGGTGTCGGAATAAACAACTTCATATCCTTCGTCTTCCAATTCCTTGATGACTTCTTTAATACTCTCTCTTGCGAATGCGGTAATGCTTTCGCCGATATCCTTGTTGGTGAATCTGTAAAAGGACGAGGCAAAAACTCCGTAAAAGGAATTCATGACCACTTTTATCGCTGCTTGTAGCCTGTCGTAGTAGTCGGCTTCTTTCGGATCATCTGCATTGTCACGTTTTGCTTTTGTTTCGTCTCTTTTTTCCATGAGCTCTTCAAGTAGGTCGGGCAGTATTCCTTCACGCTGGTCTTTGCTGTAGAATTTTGCACCTACTGGGCTTTCAATTTTACCCTCGTAAGGCAGTGTGTCGTCGATACTCGCCAACGTTGTCAAGCAGATGTTATTTTTCATGATCTCTGATGGGTACATTGACTTGAAGTCGAGTATGGGTATCATTTTGTGTATGCCTGGATCTGGTTGGTAAACGAACCCACCTTTTACTTGATCGGAATCTTCGCCGCCCTGATAGTTGTTCTGTAGAACGCCGATGTCTTTATCTATGGCTTCTCTTATAAATAGTGAATCTATCAAGACGCTGGTTCGCGGGTTCAGGCATTCGTCGACTGGTAACATACTTACTGTACCGAGATCCATCGCTTTTTGAAGAACACCCAGTTCTTCGAGGACATCGCCGGCCAATTCAGCATCTTTTTCGCAGTATTCGATGACTCTTTCTCTGTTTTCTTTCCATTCTTGATCTATGTTGCTCGGATCGACGTCGAGCTTTTCTTTTCCGAAGAGTTCTTTAGCCACGTGATTGAGTGTTTCCCTTTTGAGATCCATTTCGCTCTTGACGGCCCACCACGCATCTGCGATCATTCTACCTTTTATCTGATAGTCACGCTTGTTGCGCTGTCTCATCGTATCATGGTTTCGGCAGATGTTCAGTGAAACGTTTAGTTGTTCCGCTCTTTCTTCGAGTTCGGGAAGATCGTATCCATTGATGTTATAACCGGTTATGACATCTGGGTCTTCATCGTTGATGAACTCGACAAAATCTTCTATCAGGCCTTTATCCTTTCCTTTGAAGGATTTCACTTTTAAAGTTTCTTCTTCGCGTACGTGCGCAGATATAACATATATTTCATCATTCTCGATGCTTTTCTCCATATCAAAGCTCATCACTTTGAGAGTAGGAAAGAAGTTTTCACATTCTCCGAATTCTTTTGCTTCGATTGCGAGGTCGGTGGTATAGTCATGGTTTTTGATTTCTTTTCCCTTGACTTTAAAGCAGGAATCGATATTGTTGTCGTATATGAACCTCAAGACGAATGGGATATCCGCATCTAGGATTTGACATCGATCGCTGAGTCTTTTCTTGTACTCCGGGACTTTCCACGGATGTTTGATGGTGACTCTCTTACATTCTCTTATTTTTCCGGTTACCCAGAGTGTTTCGTCACTAATGTTTTTGACTTCACCGTCTCTTGATATATTATTGATGAGGGATTTTGGCGGTTCGACGATTTTGAAGTATGGATCAAAATTCTTTTCGACGATAGTTATGCTTTTTCCATCTTCAGTTTTACCGAAGAGTTCGAGCTTGACGCCGTTGTTTTTTCCTTCTTTTGTGGTGTAGGTACCGTTAAGCAGACGCACATTCTTTTCCATAATTATCACTTCAGGTCATCCTGACCTCGCTTCAATCCATACCTGCGAGGTCAGGTGGTAGTTTTTTTGCTTTTTTGTTCAGAAGTATGAGGACACTGGGAGAGTTCGAATATGTCCATTATGGTATGTATTCATGACCTTATAAGCTTTATCGTTTTATTTGGGTTTTTAGGGAGAGAGATGCGATTTTTATGGGAGAGTTAATGCTGTGCAGGCCGTTGTTAGCGGCGCTCGGGATGGCGTTTTTAGTGTACTTTTCTGGCTTTTCCGCCAAAATTGGGATTAACGCCCGTTATACGAAAAAGGAGAAAATAACGGGCGTAGAACCACAAATTATATAAATCATGTTTTAGAATATCAGAGTAAGAAGAGGGAAAATATGGAAATAGAAGGCGAGGGCATAGTAATAAATCGCATTCAAAGCCCGGTACGGGGTAGAACTCATTTCGCCGGAAGGGCTGAGAACGGGGAAAACAAACCCCTTAGAAGACAAGATGTGAAAGATGGACCTCCATAAAAGTATGTAAAGGTTTGATAACATGAAGAGCAGCACGAAAGTTGGCGTGATTGTTGCCTTGCTTGGCATAGTGCTGCTCGTCTCCCTTTTTAGCTATCAGGCGCCGTGGTATGTTGTCAGCGAAGACACAACTTATCAAAATCATGGTAATTACGACCTGTTTTTTGGGGCAAGTGAGGATCCCCCTGAGCAAATCAGGTATGAATTTACAGATGATGGTTTGAGAGTGGTTAGAACTAGCCTTGAATCTGGTTCGGATCCTGGAAGAAGAGTGACGTATGAAACACATGAGTATGAAGAAAAAGATATGCCTCAAACTGCCGAGACGATGGAAGATATTTCACTTCTCTCTTATTTAGCGCTTTTCGGTAGCATCCTCAGTTTTATGGGTGTGATTTTAGTTGGAGTGGATGATCAGTACTATAAGGTAGGGGTTGCGATGGCAGTTTTTGGACTCGCACTGGCGCTGGTTGCACCCGTATATTTCCCTTTCCAAACACAAGAAATGTTCGAAGAAGATAATATGATTCAAGAAGATGATGTGAATTCATGGGAAAAAGGACCACAAACATCCTTTTTTAATGGCGAAACCGTAGAAGACTTTGGGATGAACTCAGAACGGATGTGGAGACCAGGAAGTGGTTGGTTGATCTCTTTCGTCGTTGCAGTTCTTAATGGAATCGTTCTTCTGTGTATTGTTCGTTCAGGGACATCCTTGGGAAACACACAAACTTTAGCGGGAAGCTCAAAGTCAAATGATGAGTCTGAATCGATATTCGGTTCAAATGTGGAATCTGACGATTTAGGCTTTGGTCCTGATAAGTTTGGACCTAGTGGAAATGATAGCGATACTTTTTGTAAAAGATGTGACGGTCGGATGGAACGTACTGAGAATGGCTGGAAGTGCAGTAACTGCGGTAGAAAAGTCATTTAGAAACTGGTCAGCTTAGTCTGTCCTTCCCCTTCATTTTGCCCGTCTTCAAACGAGTTTCCTTGTCCCTCTCCCCTTTCAGTAGCATCATTTGCTGACTGTGCTGGTTTTTCCTCCTTCAGTTCTCTGTCTGAAAGCTTGGTAGCTAATTTTTGTCCGATGCTGGGGATGTCCATTAATTTTCTAGGAGGTGTATTTCTCACTTGCTCTTCTGTTTTTATACCTTTCTCGTACAGTTCACGGCCACGCACACGCCCGATACCTCTAATTTTCGTCAAGGGCAAGAGTTCTTTTTGCACGCCGTGTTGCAGTCTCGCTTCCAGTCTCCTCACTATTTCCCTGTCTTTAGTGCTGAAAAGCTTTGATATCCTGTGCATAGCGGATACCAACCATTGTGCGGTATCTACTCGTTGATGTATATCGCCGGGTCCTACGCCGTATTCATCTCTCATATCTTCTTCGTCACGCTCATTTATCCAGTCTTTCAGCACATAGGATGTTTTTAGTGATTCGAGGGTTTCTTGCATTCGGCTGGGATCGTTCACAGGTATATCCAGAAGTGTTTTCTCTTTTCGCAAGTAGAGTTCTTCTTGGTACTGTTCGAATTCGTTGTTCTTCAGGTAAAGTGTGTACATATCCGGTGTATGGGAAGCGACGTGGAGATAAGAAAGTGGATCTGGTTCTAGACCTTCGTCTTTTCTTTTCTTGAAAGCTCTTTTTATTTGGATACCCGACAGGGGATCGATGTAGAGGTTGGATATCAACTTGCCGAACTTCGTGGGCAGTAGTCTTTCACCTTTCGTTTTTACCAGAGACTCTTCTGTAAGAAGCTCTATAGTCTCTGTGATCTCGTTTTCTATCGCTGATATCGAATGGTTAACTGCGTGAAAAGTTTTCCTTCCGAACTCCATTATTTCTTCCTTCGTATTGGCGTAACCAGTAGCGATAAGAGCCATCAAGTGCATACGGAGCGAAGGCATATGTCCAAGCTGTGAATCCACTCGTTCTGAATCACCTTTGATATATTTATCTAAATAGTTGTCGAGATCATCTTCGCACTTAGCAACGAGAACGGCTTCGCCGACATCGTCGTAATCGGGCCTGCCCGCACGGCCCAACATCTGTTGAATTTCCATCACAGGCAGTGGAACCATTCCGCCCCGAGTTCCATCGTATCTCTTGCAGTCGCGGATAACGACTTGTCGTGCTGGTATGTTGACACCGGCGGCCAATGTCGGCGTAGCTGATATCACTTTTATGAGTCTTCTCTTGAAAGCGGACTCGACTAGTGAACGCTGCTCGTTGTTCAAGCCGGCATGATGGAATGCGGTCCCGCGTCTCACGTATCTTGCAAGATTTTTGCCTAGGTCGGTACTCGATGCCGAATGGATTTCTTTTGCAATATTTTCGAGTTTTTCCTTTTCCTCACTCGTAAGAACGTTTTTCGTTTTTGAATGTAGGTCCCGGGCAACCTTTTGTGTTGATCGTCTTGAGTTGACAAAGACCAGGCTTTGATGTCCTTTCTCGAGTGTTGGCATCACGAGCGATTCGACTTCATCACCTCTTTGTTCGATGGATTTTTCTTCGCCGTTTTCGTAGACGACTGTACTTTTATAGTTGACGGCCTTTCTAAGTTCAACCGGCCTCCACGTACTGGAGTAGTGCTTGGCATCGAGCCATTCTGCTATATCTTCAGAATTACTGATGGTGGCTGATAGTGCAAGTATTTGGGCTGATGGGTTAGAATCTTTAAGTTTCGTTAATGTTACCTCAAGCGTACTTCCCCTTTCTCTATCATCTACAAGATGCACTTCGTCAGCAACGATGACATCAATCTCGTGTATCCATTCAACGTTATGCCTGAGGAGTGAATCCGCCTTTTCTGAGGTTGCCACGATGACGTCGTGTTCACTCAAGTTTGGATTTACTTCGTTGTAGTTTCCCATGGATACGGATGTGCTGATCCCTATTTCTTCGAACTTCTTGAGTTCTTCGGCCTTTTCTGATGCGAGTGCCCGTAAAGGTACTATATACAGGGCTTTCCCGTTATTACTTATTACCTGTTTTATGATTGCTAGGTAAGCGAGCAGAGTTTTTCCACTTGCAGTAGGATATGCACAAACAGAGTTCTGTCCTTCTAGTATACCATCTACAGCTTTCGCTTGGGGGGGATAAAGTTCTTCGATTCCCCAATCTTTGATGAGGCTTTTAGCCCTGTGAGGGATGTCCAGATTTTCTATCTTTTTCGTCATCGTTATCACGTGATTACACTGTGTGTTAAAGAATTTTTGTGTGCGACCGAGTTCGTCTCATCTCAGAGCGGCGAACTCGGTGGACGATTGGGTTTTTACAGGTTGAGTCAATCTGCCTCACTCCCGTATTCTTCGAGCGTTTTTTGTGAGTTAGAATTTTCAATCAACTCTTCACCCTCTGGTTCGACGATTCCTTTGATGGGGTCGCCCATGCTTATCTTTCCGTCGAGCTCTTTCCGTAATGTGCGCAAGTTCTTGTGCATACTTTCTTCCTTTCTTTTACTCACCCAGTAGTGGGCTTCGTCGCGCGTGCCTTTCGTTATCAGTAGTACCACTTTTCCCTTTCTGGTCCTTGCGGTTCGCCCTCTTCGTTGGATCGTTCTCACTTCGGAGGGTATAGGTTCATAGAACACAACCATATCAGTGGAGGGAATATCCAGCCCTTCTTCTCCCACACTCGTGGCCACCAAGACGTTGTATGTTCCTTCCTCGAATTTGTCGAGCGTTTCGATCTGTTCTCGCTGTTTCAGTCCTGCATCACCTTTCTTATCTCTTTGACCGACGAACCTAACAGGCTTTATATCATCGGCGACAGCTAGTCTTTTGACCAGTTTTTTTGCCGTGTTTCTATAGTTTGTAAAGACGATGACTCTCGAGTCTGGCTTCTTTTCGAACTGTTCCTCAACGATTTCTTTTGTTTTTCCGACTTTTGGGTGATCAGTTTTGGCTTGCTCGATAAGTCCCATCACTTCTTTGATGGCGTCTTCTTCAGCGATTCTCTTCGAGGCTTTTGTTCCACCCTTTGTCTTGCTTTCGTTGAGTATATCCTTTATGTATTCCTGGGCGATTTTAAGCCCTTGCGTTTCGGCTTGCGCGGCTGCGTGATCTATTTTGGTTGCTGAAGCCACAACACTCAATGCATAGTAAAGTGAGGAATCGTTGGTAGAGTGAAGTTCTTTCTGCATTTCTTCTTGCGCTTCGATAAGCTTTTTCCTAGATACCCGTGAAGGTGTTTTGTTTTCGAAAAAACCTTGGTCCTGGAGCTTTTTTATGTATTTTTCCTTGAGGCCGTTGAGCAGATCAACTATTTTCTTATGGATATCGGTGAGTTCGACTTCTTCCCAATTTTTTTCCAACTTTTCAGTGTAGTTAACGACGTCAGGATCGTATTTCGTCCTGATTTCAACATGTTCGAGGCCGATGGATTTACACACTTCAATGATTTCATCCATCTCACTTCCAGGAGATGCGGTCAAGCCAAGCGTGTGTCCGCTTTTTTGTCTGTATCTCTTCCCGATAAAGACGTATGCGTAGTCGCCAGCGGCCCGGTGAACCTCATCGAAGATGGTCAACTGGACTTTATCGAGTGATATCCTTCTGTCTTCAAGGTCATTCTTTATCACCTGTGGTGTCGAAACGATTATTTTATGATCTTCCCATAACTCCTTTCGTTTTTGAGGCCTGGTTTCACCCGTGAGGATCAACACGTCATCATCGTCTATCTCGAGAGAATCAACGACATCCCTCCCGTGCTGATTGACGAGGGGCTTTGTTGGTGCCAAGAAGAGAATTTTTTTGTCAGGGTTCTCGGCAAGTTTTTTCCCCATCACTTGAAATGCGATGATAGTTTTACCCATACCAGTTGGTAGGACGACCAGCGTCGAACGGTCGTGTGCATTATTACTTATATTATCTTGGTATGCCCTGCTTTCGAATTCTTCTTCTTTAAACAGGGTTTCATCTATTTCGTTCATTTTCACACCACTTCAACCTTATATTCTTTCATGAGTTTTATCATACTGGTTCGCGAGATGTTGAATTTTTTGCACACTTGACTTTGTGTTCGCCTTTTTCCTGTTTCTTTTGTGGCTAAGTATGTAGCAGCTGCTGAAACAGTACGTGGATTTTTTCCCTGAGTTAGTCCCCTGTTTTTCATATCGTTGGTGATTTCCCTCGCTCTTGAAACTGTTTTTTCATCTAACATCAGTTCATCTCTTGCACTTTCAATGAAGTCTGTAGGGGAAGGAGGTCCTGTTTGGACATCTAATTCTCTTTTGAATTTTTTGTAGCTGTTAAGGAAGTGGTCTAGATCTTCGGGATAGATTGGCTCGCTGTTACCATCTTCTGAAAAGACGTATAGCGCATCCATCACCTCGCTTGGGAGGAGGCCCGTGCCTTGCTCTCTACTGGCAGTAAAGATTGAGAGAACGAGTGCCCATCTTTTTGACCGTTGATTAGTCATGCTTTTATTTTCTGCTTTCCGGTGCAGCTCTATTGCCCTTGTCATGACATTATCATCGACATGTTCCAGAGCATCTTTATAGAGCTTAAAGATTTCTTTTGGCTGATCGAGATATGATCTTGGAAGAACGTAGTTGCTCTCTTTTGACATTGCTATACACCATATGTTTTTCTGGGTATTTAAACCTTTAAGAGGGGGGTGAGTGAAAGTGTACTTTTCACCCCTGCAGAGAGTAGCCCCGGAGCGAGGCTTATTTGGATGGCGGAGAGCCCCCTCAGGAACTCCGCCGCCTCGACCCCTTTAGGGACTCTTGCAAGGGAGAGTTTAGATGAGTCCGAGGAACAGTATTGCAATACCCGTGAGGAATATTCCGTCAAAGGTACCTGCGCCTCCTATACTGAGCACGGGCAGCCCGATTTGATCTATATTGTCGAGATTGAGTATATCCGCTCCGATGAGAGTGCCCATCGTTCCGGATGCGTATGCGATGGGCACGATAGGACCCGGGAGAACAAATCCTAAAATCAATGCACTGATCGGTGGGACAAGTATCGGCATCTCGATACCTCGTTCTGGCACGATGTTAGAGATTTTGAAGGTGATCAATGACATGAGCAGGACTCCCATGGATATCTCGAGAATTGATTGATTGTACTGTAGGATGAAGTATCCTGAGAGTAGGACAGGGATTATGCACCCCCCGATATTGAGGTGTACATGCTGTTGTCCGATTTTTTTCACCGGCACATTCAGGAAACTCCCTGCTAGAGTTGCGATAAGAAGGGCTATTGCCATGCTTGGAGGTATATCCAGGGCCCAGTAGATGGTTCCGATCACTATTGATAGTATTATGAGAAGGAAAGCTGCCACGATGTAGTATCCAGCTTTCATGGCTGGACTGATTTTCCTCGGATCTTTTTCCTCCATTTTAGATGCCCCACCTCTTCACATCTTCCTTTTTCAGTTTTGCATCGAATCGGGCGGTTTGAGTTGCTGTGATTTGCTGATGAGTTCTTTTGTCATTTTGTCTAGTGAGTAGTCAGGACTTACCAGGTATTTACCGTATCCTATTTTTGTTATCTTCTCTTCTAGCTTTAGGTCTTCTATGATCTCGTGGACATAAGTGGTCAATGATGATCGTTTGAGGTCGTTTCCTTCGATGTGGTTTTCAGTAGCGTCGATCAGTTCTTTTGTTTTGAATTCGCGTTCGATGTCTTCTTCAAGGGCTGTGTATATGGCTTCGCGCACTTTTTCTTTCGTTTTTTTTCTGATTTTATCATTCCTCCTGAGCTCGTCTTCGTGTCATCCGAGACGAGCGAAGGGAGGGGAGAGTTATTCTATGTATTTGGAGAGAGTTTTGTTTGGTTGTTTTGACTTGTAGAGTTTCTTAAGAAGCGGTTCTGGTTCGATTCCGTCGCCAAGGGTAAATGATGGCCATTTTTGGTTTGCTCTTTGTTTGTGTTTTTCTTCGTTCTGTATTAGGAAAACTTCCCACTTTTCCCATTCGGGTGTTCCGTGATGGTCGGGGTATCCTAACCATCTGACAGGGATTATGAGAGGGACACCGTTTTTGACCATTTGTTTTGCTTCTCGGTATTGTTTTTTGTCTTTTTTAGTGTTTGAAGGGTAATATTTCCAATTTCCGAATCTGTCCTCGCCTCTAGATTTTTCTTCGAGACCGATAAATTGGTTGTACTTGTTTCGTGTGGCTAGGTCTAAGCCCAGTGATCCCGCGGCTCTGATGACAGGTTCGAAGCCTATATTTTTTAGAAGTCCAGTCATGGTTCTTTCTTGGTCACTGCCCATATTATCAACTGTATTCTGTATTCTTTTGCTGGGTATAAGTGATTTTCCCAAAAAAGCGGCTCTTTTTGTTGTTTTTGGGGTGAAAAAGGGTAAAAGTAATTTTTTCGACCTCCGCACCACGTGGGAGTGGCCTCGTCCAGCATCCTGGCGTGTCAGGCGATTGCGCCAGATGGCTGGAAGCCCTAAAGCACTACAGCGGGTGTGGGTGGGGGACTGTAGTGCCCGGGGACGCGTAAAGCGTCGTTTCCGGTTGCCGCGACCTCACCGAGGGCATCTCGACAGAGATGTAGGCTCGGGTCTATGGACACGGTAACAGGCACGGTCGTCAGTGCCTTCCGATATCGGTAGAGGTGCCTTGTAGGCTGGAAGACGAGTATTTTCTCGTCCACCCCTGCGCCCCCATCGCCTTGGGGACTTGGGACATAACCAATATCGAGCATTATACTGTAGTATGAGATTTATATTTATATTTTACCTTGTACCCGTGTGTATGTTTGGTGTTTTTTAGCGTTTTTAGTGGGTTATTTGGTTTTCTCTATCCGCGGGGCAAGCAGGAATCTTATATTTCCATCGCCGCTCGCTATCTCAAATTCGAGTTGGACAGGGTGGTCTGTTTGGAGCGCGACTCTTGCCTTTTCGCCTCTTGGGATTTCCTTTACCATCCCACTAAGGTAATCTAGTGCAAATGCTGCTTGGATGTATTCGTTTACGTTGAATTCCGGGAGATCTGCTCTTTCTAGGCTCATTTCGACTTCGTTCTCATCTTGCTCTGCTGTTATTTTTACGCGGTTTTCGTCTGCGGCAATGGTCATCGTGTCGTCGATGTTTCCTGTTGCTTTTGTAGCTGTTTGTAGCTCTTTTCCGTCCACTTTGAACTCGGCGTCTAAGTCGATGTCTGGGAGATCTGGTTCTGTTATTGTTTCTGTGCTTATCTCCTTGATGGTTTGGGTTATGTTTTCGAATTGGAACGAGATTGTGCTCGAATCTTTTTCTTTTACGATTCTTATGATGTCGTTTTTGGATGTTAGTTGGAGGATATCCTGTATTCGTGGGATTTTTAGGGCGATCGTTTGTTCTTCCGCTTCGTAACTCAGGAAGGCGTTTTTGTTGAGCTCGATGTCGGTCATTGCGACGTGTGATGCGTCGACTGCCCGTATCGTGATTCTATCTCTGTGTAGTTTTATTGCTACTTCATTCACAACTGTGTTTGCTGCGGAGATTATAGTATCCAATAGGTCTGCCTTTATTTCTGCATCTAGAACTTTTTCACTCATTTTTTCACCTTAGTTGTTTTATATATATTCTTCATTCAGTTAAAAAGTTTTGGTTTGGATAAAGGGTTTTGTTTTTTTAGCTGGTATTGTGCTGTTTCTTCGTTTTTTCAGTTCTGTGGTTTTTGGCAAATGTGTTTGACTTTGCAGTGGTCACATTCCCAATCGGTTTGAGGCTCAGCTTCGGGGATTTTATCTTTTTTGACATGTTCGTGAAGTTTTCTCGCTCTTTCTTTGAATTCCTCAAATTTTTCTTTGTCGAATGAGACGATGTGGGTATGGTTGGAGTAATCCTTTTTGTCGATGTATATGATTTTTGAAGTGTTGAGTCCGAGAAGACCCATATAGGCGTTTACTTGTGCGAAGTGGTGATCTTTGGCTTCTTCTTTTGCGTAGCGGAGGTAGCTGGTCGATTTTATTTCGAACATATCTTTGATTTCACCACTATTTGGGTCCCGTTCGACGGGATCTGTTTCCCCTTTGATTTTGAATTCATCCTTTTCATCTAGCTTTCTTCTTATTCTGTAGTCGTTTTCTATATTACTATCTATCTTGGCGAGGCTTTTGGCTGCTTTTTCTTCGATTTCGTGGCCCAGTTCAAAGTTCTTGAGGGAGCTTTCATCCAGCTCTGTTTCGACTGTTCTTTTGAGGAATGACTTTCTCAAGCAATCGATGACGTGGCTGACGTGGTACGCGTTTTTTTCTGGTATCCACCAGCTTGTATCTCGTTCTTCTCGCTTTTCTTCTAGGAGTTCTACGAAGTGTTTGTTGAAGATGTTGGTAAAAACCTTGTCTGCTCTGAAGGTTTGTAGGTCTTTGATGGATTTTTCTTTGAGTTCTTGGAACATTTTTTTTCTCCGTTAAGATGATGTTGTTAGTGGCAGCAGTAGGCGCCACAGTTTGGACATTGGCAATTACCCTTTTCTTTTTCTTCTTTTTTTGTTCTGCATCGGGGACATTCTTCTGACATGGTATCACTTTTTTTTTTTTGAGTGATAGTTTCCAGCTTCGATCCGTGGACGCTGGAAACAAAATAGTTGTTTGGGAGAGTCACCAGTTGTCTTGGATTTCAAATATGTGCTCGAAGATGTCTTGGATTTTTTCTTCCAGTTTTTCTATGTAGTCCGCTGCGCCGCTGTAGTGATCCATCTCAAGGTATTCAGTGGTTTTTTCGACGAGTTCGCTGGCCGTGTTCATCTCTTCTTGAGAGAGACATTCTTCTTCGTGCATGCTTTTTAGTGTGTTGATGATATTGTACTGAATTTCTTTGGCGTTCAATTGTGTGTTTTCAAGGATGTAAGGGTTGTGGGCCACGAGTTTTAGTTGGCCGATGTTTTGCCAAAGTCTATCATAGTCGACTCTGAATATGTATCCGTTCTCGTTCGGTTTCATTTTCTACACCTATAGATAGAAGCCTGTTTTGTTTTCGTTCCATTTTTCGTTGAACTCTTGTCTGGTTATCTTTCCGTTGCTGTATCTTTTGAGGTCGTTTAGGAATGCTTCCGCGGTTGTTCTCTTTTCGAAACAGGACTGACCCTTTCTTGTCATCTCTGCCGGTGCGAATTCTTCGTCTGAAAGAGATCCGTCTTTGAGAAGCGGTTTGAACTCCACGCAGACTTTATTATTTCTTTCCTTGATACGTGTGGCTGAGCCTATTTTTTCGATTTTTTCTATCGCATCGGTTTTTTCTTGTGCCTGTATTTTTAGCTCTTTCCAGAATTCTTTTTTGATGTCGAGTATAGTTTGCTGTTTTTCCGATTCGTTTTTTAGTTTGTCTATGTTATTAGTTTTTATGCTGATTGAGTCCACGGTGGTCTTTATTTTGGCATCAGGCACAATATCTGTGATTTCTTTTCTGATTTCATTACCGAGCATTTCGATTTCGCCCGCGCCCAGGTGTGCTTTTTTGTTGAGATTTATACTTATTTCGTCCATGTTTTCACCTTTTTTATAAAAATATAGGAAAGGGTTTTGGTTATTCTGTTTCGTTTTTTAGTTCTTCGATCGATTCGGAGAGTTCTTCGATGGCCTCGGTTTGTTCATTGATTGCATGAATGAGGTCGGTGAGTATTTGTCTGTCCTGTCGACTGAATGTAGATTCCGGCATTTTATCACCTTTGTGTATTTATTCTTTGTTAATCAAGTTTTTGTTTTCGTTGATTGTTTTGGTTTTACACGGGGAGAGTTTAGGGTCACCCCCTGCGCTCCGAAGGGAGGGGGGACCTCTAAGAATTGTTTTTTTCGAATCTTATGTAGATTGACCACATGCCTTTTTCGTGGTTCCTGATTTCAAGGCTGAAGGGACAGTTGAGCGTATCTTTGAGCTCTTTTCCGAGTTTTCGCTGTAATTTTTTGGCTTTGTCGTTTAATTCGGGGAAGTCTGGATGCATATGGCAATGGTCAAGGATATCGCCGTCCTGATAGTTTCTTTTTATCTTGATTTCGTTTTTTGATTCGTGTATGCTGGCTTTATTATCTAGGGGGTTTGTGTTGATTTCATCCCCCTCGTAGCTTCCGAGAAATTTTTTGGCTTTTTTGATGTTTTTTTTTTCATATTTGCACCTTTATATTTCACATTTTTGTAGTGATGCACATGTTAGTGCTAGTAGGTCGTCTAGTTCTTCTTTTGATATGCCTTCAAGGCGGTTTTGGGGATCAAAACAGCCATATAGACAAGCCATCAAATCTTCTTCAGTTATTTCGATTTCCCCATTTTCTTTGACTTGTTCTTCAGGTATTGGGTGTTCATGTTTTCTGTAGATTAAGTGGGTTCCATTTACCTTAAATTTCTGGTTTTTTTGGTCTCCAAATTTTATTACACCTTCATCTTTCATGCGTATTTTCACACTTATCACAACCTTTTTGTTTTAGAGCTTGTCGAGGAGGTTTTCAGCACGATTCAGTGCGCTATCGTGTTCAGCTTTCGTGAATACTTCTTCGATGGCATTTCGTACATCATCGTCATATCCTAGTGTTTCATTGTCATATCCGTTGGTCATTTCGTGGGCGTAGAGATACGAGAGTAGTTTTGTCATGTTTTCATCCGTTTCATTTTCATTCTTTTCTCTTTCTATTTTCATTTTTTCACCTTACTGGTTTTTCAATTTTCTATAGCTTCGAACTCGAGATCGAGCGGTATTCTCTCATCGTTCTCGAGTTGAAGGGTATTTTTGATTCTTTGATGGAGTTTCTTGATTGCTTCCTGCTTTGATTTGGCTTCGATTATTTCTGTTCTTGTTGCGCTTGTAATGTATGTTTTTTTGCTCATAGATTTGCCTCTACAAAGTTATTTTTCCTATCCAAAGTTATTTTGTTTGAACGAAGTCAATTCGTTTGTGCAAAGTTACTTTGAGGAAGCGAAGTTAATTTGTTCATACAAAGTTATTTTGCTTGGACGAAGTCATTCATTGGATTTCGAAAGAGAACTGGAGAGGGATGTTTTCGCCTTTTTCCAGGCCTAAATCTTTCCTGATTTCCTCTTCTGCTTTTTCTGCTGCTTCGTCTTTATCTTCTGCGTTCTCGATGCGTTTTGTGACTGTTGCGTATACCCAAAATTCTTCATCTTCTTTCATGTTTTTCACCTTTAGTATTTTTTCATTTTATTTTTTCGTCTATTTTTCCTTCTTCTTTCAATTCGTTTTCGAATTCTTGTATGAGGAAGTGAGCGTCATTTAAGATTTCTGTAGCCCCCTTGTTTGTATTGTTTCTGTCTCTTAGCGTTTCTAGGACTTTGTATGTTGATGCCAGATCGTCTTTTTTGACAACGGTTTTCGTTTTACTGTCTGTCTTTTCAATTCCCAGGTTGATGGTGGCATCGCTTTCGATTAGGTCCTGGCAAGTGCATTTACTACATAATCCGCGTGGAGTTTCGTGAGAAGGGATATTTTCTTCCATTTTTTCTCTTGCTTCTGATTTGTCCGAAGCGATGGTGTATGTTCTGTGAACAGAACGATTACATGAAGGGCAGTGAACGTTTCCTTCATGCGTTCTGGCAAAGAGTCTTTGTTCTTCGTTTCTAGGTGTTTCTTTTTCTGACATTTTATCTGTCCTCCACAAGGATTGCTTCTTTTTCTTCGTTGTCCCATTGGATGGCTTGTTGTGGATATTCTTCCCGAAGAGCCCGGAAGTAGCCGCCGACTGGTTGCGCGTCGGTTTTACAGATGTTTATCATTTCAGCTTCTGTATCTATTCCTTTTGCGAATTTTTTGAGAGCTTCTTCCTGGTTTTTCGCTTTTATATGTTCGACTTTCTCTGTGCCTGTGTCGCCTTCGTATCCAGGAATTACTCTTTCGATTATCCATCCTTTTTCTTCAGTTGTTCGTACATCGTTCTGTTCGAGGATATAATAGGTCCCTTCTGTGGAAATCAGTTCAGCGATGCACTTGCCGCAGAAACCATCACTGTTTTTTTCCGCTAAGGTTTGACGAGCGTCTTTTTCGTCGTCACCAAACCAGAAAGTCATCGTGGTGTTTTTCTCGCATCTGGTACACATGGCCGTGTCGTCGTGATGGATTCGCTGGAGCTCGGTGCTTTTTTTCTTTATTTTTTCTTTTGTTTTATCGTTCATAATATCGACCTTGGAGTGTTTTGACTTGCGTTACGAAGAAGTCAAAACACGGTGTGTGAGAGTGAGACCTATGGCTTTGTCTATATCGTTTTGAGGCAGAGAACCCCACAGTTCTACTGTGGGGGTGAATACCGTTTTAGTTGAACTGTAATCCTTTACCATACGTTACCACTTTCACATCTTCTGTTTTCCAGTCAGAGTAACCATCATTATCATCTACCCGCACGTACTGACCATAGTGTAATGTTCCTTTAGCTACTTTTTCTTGCCCATTCTTTTTTATCGTGTCGCCCGGTTGTATAGGGTAACGTTGTTTCCTCACACTCCTACCGAAGCCGCTCCTATTCAACTGCAGTTTGCGGTTGTTTCTTCTGCGCTGCTCGACTTTGAATGGTTCACACCGCTCTTCGGTGCCGTCAGCGCCTGCGATCACGAAAGCGTCATTGACGTGTGACTTTTTGAGGTCCAATTCCTTTCGTTTCTTCTTGGTGACATGGCCATAAGTTGGTTCAGCGTCGAGTTCTTCCGTCAGTTGCCACCTTACTTGATTCATGAAGGCGGTTTCTTTCAGTGTTTCTTTTGTCTGTTCCTGCACTTCAGGGTAGCCGAACTCTGCTGCTGTTCTGTCACCTTTTTCCTGGTTGCAATCGTGACAGGAGATAGTGAGGTTGTCCACGCGGTCGGTACCTCCACGCGAATCAGGCACGATGTGTTCGACTTCGAGAGGTACGTCCTCCGCACCGCAGTAGACACATTGGTAGTCGAATTTCTCTAACAGGTAGTGTTTGACGTTGTATCCCTGTAAGGTGCCGTGCTGGTACTCGACACCTTCGATTTCGGGATCTTGTATTTTTTGTTGGTCGAACTTTGCGACTTCTACTACTACTTTATCGACGGGCAGTATCTTTTTGATCTCGTCGACCAGTTGTCTGTGCATATCTAATCTGTGCTGTATGGACGGTGCCAACCAGCCGTTATCACGTTTCCTGTTGTCGAACCTTGGTTCTCTGTACCTTGTATTCCTGTTTCTCCGGTTTTTCCTGTATTTTCTTCTTTCTGTTAATCTGTCGGACACGTTGGTGTCCGTATCCATCGTCCCATTGATCAGTTCTTTGTCTTCCACTTTTGCTGAAAACCCTGTCTTGGTATAGCCCGGGTCCAGACCGAGTTCCACCTCTTGTTTGTTCTTTTCTCCTTCGATCTCGTATGTTAGCTGGATCGTGAAAGGGGAGCGTTGGACTACTTCAGCTCTACCGTCGTTCAGCATATGCTTTGCTTTTGCCGGTTTTGTCGGCATCAAAGGATCGCCGTTTTTGTCCTGCACGTAAACTTTTTTACTCATGTTTCGTTCCTGACATATTTTGACGCTGAGGTTCTCAGCCCTGTTATGTCAAACAGGTAGGTCCTCATCGCCCATGTTGGGACAGGTGTTGGAGCAGGTGATGTTGCACGCCGTTGGGATTGTGACGTGTTTCGTCCACTCTACTCTTCCAGTGCCCGGGACTTGAGGGGCATCCCGGGGTGTATATCGAACACTCAGTCCCGAACGTAGCTCATCTGCCTCCACCTTCGAGGAGACATCGCTTGGGCTAATCTCCAACCCGCGTATTAGGACTTTTTCAAGCCCCACCCCTCTGGGGTGCGGGTTGTTGACTATGGTTTAAATTTTTGGCACTTGGAATCTATCACTTTTCCATTTGCCAGCATTTCCACTGTTGCTCCGCCTTCGTCATTACTTTCTGTTACGACTATTTGGTCGAGATTTTCGCAGTTTAATATATCGATGTGTACCTTGAAAGCGCCTACTGCATGATCACTTTCGATATTTGCTATTTTCGGTTTTTTCGTCATGATTTCATCCTCGCGTCTTTATTGTTTTGTTATCGCTCCTTCTGTTTGAGTTTTTTGATGTCTATATCGTCTGTTTTTTGCATTTCTTGCATTTTTTCGAAAACTTCTTCTGTGGTTAGTCCCTCTCTTTGACCCACGCCAGGGATGGCTTTTTCAGTGTGGGATACATCCTATACGATACTTCCGTTAACCGGGGCAAAACGCCCGTGAACGATGAGAATTCTCTGTGGTTTTTCGGGATGCATAAAGGCTTCATCTATGTTGTTTTCGATGAATTTTTCCTTTTCTTTTTCATCCATATTTTCACCTATTTTTTCCTTCTTTCATTTTTTCTGTTTAGAAGTGGAGTTCATAAGTGGGTTCTGCACTTCGGACTTTATATCCTTTTTTTCTGAGAAAACGAGACCAATCCATATCGTTGTAATCTTTGTTGTCTTCTTTGTATTCGTCGAGTAGTTCTTTGATTTTATCTCTGTCCTTCTCGTTGATGATTAGTTCGAAGGAGTTGTCCATCCAGTAAAAGGAATAAACGTAGAACTCGTCGTTTGTCGGCTTTTTCGTCTCCATGTTGAAAGACGATAATGTTCCGTCGACGATATCGTGGAGGTCTTCTGGTTCTCCGAGGGCTTCAATTGTGTCATCTTCGTATACCATGAGGAGCAGATCACCTTTTCGATTGGTGGGATCCGTATTTCCTCGGCCGAAAGCATCTATAGCCTTTTCTCTGTCTTTAGTTGCTTCTTCGAGCGCGACTCTTTCTTCTCCAAGGAATAGGTTAATCACTTCCTTGATCTTTTTTGTCATATATATCACTCTTAGAGTTCTTGGATTTTTGGTTTCCATTCTATTCCGTACTCGTTTCCTTTAGAATCATGTATGCTGTCGATGAATTCCCACCCACCATATCGGTTGGCAGCGTGTTGGATGTAGTCTAGCAGACCGGATCTGGTCTTGAATTCTTTTGTTCCGCTTTCGGTTTCGAGATAGATTGTGTATATCTCGGTATCGTTTTCGTCTTCTATTATATTCAAAAGAGTTTCTTTTGTTCCGGAGAATATTGTATCGATCCCGTGATATTCGACGTCTTTTTGGATGGTCTCCTCATCTGAGCAGGCGACGTTGGGATGTATTCTTATATCTTTGTCATCTGCGATTTTTTCGTGGCATGAAGGACACAGACTGATTACTGGGTCTTCTTCGTGGGTTTCTACGGCGTGGATAAACTTTGGTGCTTCGGCTTCGTCTGGTATTTTTGTGTGGCTGTGCCCGCAGTCCAGCGTATCCTTTTCTGGGTTTAACACTTCGATGCGATCCAGCATTGATTTTCTCACCTGGAGTTTGTTGTTCCAATGGGAAAGCCCAGGATGTTTTCTATCTAGCTTTGCGTGGGCCAGAAGTTGTCCGTCTTTATCATAGAATGTTTCAACGATTTCGCCAGTTTCTCCTTCTTTCACAACTGAGTCTGGCCAGAGATCGATGACGCCAGTGGTTTTTATTCTGTCTCCAACTTTTAATCTATCATATTCCATGTTTTCACCTTTATATATTATTTTCACAAACCGCGCACTACGGAAGCGGTTTGTGTAGATAGGGAGTGTTGACAAATGTTGTATGAGAATGGAAAAGGTTTTTGGGCCTTATCGCGATATCCAGTTCTACCAACGAGAACCAGAGTCGCGATGGCTTTTTTCTAGCATCTCTGATATATCCAGAGACTTCTTTCTTTTTTCGCACATTGTATCACCTCGTATATTTTTTCACCGTTTCGACGGCGTCTAAACGAGTACATAGTGTCGACATATATAAATTTTTGTGTGGACAGCGTTTGGTCTGTGGAATGGAGGGAACTAACGGTGGTTTTTACGAGGACTGATCTGCGTAAATTAACGGGCGTTATTTTCTGTGCTATCTGCTTCGAAAACCGCCTTAAAGGGATGGTGATGAATGGGGTAGTGATGTGTCTGTGGTTAATGTGTCTGTGGCTAAGATGAGCTACAGATGTAGGATTTTCTTTTTGCTTTCTGAAAGTCTTTCTTTGGTACTTCTTCCGTGGTGAAGTTTGGTTTGTGTTTTGTTCGTATTACGTACATTCCGGACTTAACTTTTTCACTGCTCTTTGCTCCTATTTCTTTCAGCGCTTCTTTTTTGGTTGCTTTCTCGAATATGGGGATGCCGTCTTTTGGATTGTCGGAAGTGATCACGCAATAGTCTCCTTTTTCCATGCTACTGACTTGTCTTCTGTTTCTCTTTTTTGAGGAGTTCCAGCTCCTGTAAAATGCCATTGCGGTGACGATCCATTTTCTTTTTTCTTTGTATATTCCGTATACTGAGAGGTCTGTCATCGAGAAGCCTTTCTTCTTCGCGACTTTTTTCACGATGTTGCTCTCGCACCAGATTTTGTATACGCCTTTTTCTCTTCTTCTGGCGTTCTTCATATATCCTTTTTGGATGGCCCTTTCCCGTCGGGAGTTCCCCGGGCGATCTCGCTGATATGTTGCTCTTGTCATATTATCACATTTTAGATATTGAAATATACGGGGGCCGAAAGTGGGATGATGAAAAGGTGGATTGTGGCTTTTTTCCGTTCTTCTCGAAGCAGAGGTCTTCACTTTTAGACATGTTGTGCTTGTTCTTCCGTTTTATTTGCTATGCTGGTTGTTTCGACTTCGAGTGGCCCTGTTTCGTCTAGATCGAATGCGTCGATTTCATCTTCTTTCGCATGTGAGTTCGCCTTTACGAACAGTATTTCAGCGTTATTTCTCGGATTGTGCTGCATGTGTACACACCCGTTTGGATGATAGTCCATCACTTCGTTGTCGTGGTGCTCGACGAGGGTTTTGGTTTCACAGAAAGGGCATGTGAACTGATCTTTTTCGGCTTCTTTTTTGAAGATGCCGCCGTTTCTGAGATCGTTCACATCCATAGCTTTGAAATGTATGCAAGTGTCTATGCGCTCCATGTCACCCCATTCGCCTACACGGGCGACGTTCGTCATCTCGCAGAATGGGCATTTCACTTCGTATGTCGTTTCTGCTCTGATTTTTTGTCCTTGTTTTTCTATTTCGTATGGTGTTATGTTGCTTCCCATATTATCACATCTTGGTAGATTATAATCTTCGCACTTTCGGCGGTTTCAGACGAAAGTGCGAGTTAGTATTTGGTGAAGTGGTTTTGTATGGTTTTTTTGTCTTTTTGGCTCAGATAGATTCGAGCTGCTCCTTTTCTATCGCTCATTACTGAAGTAATGTTGTAGTAGTCAGGGAGAGGAGGAATTTGTCCTGTTTTGTCATCTATTTTTTCTATTGTTTCATAGAACATACTCCTGACTGGAAAGGCTTGGAGTGAACAGTCTTTTATATAGTTTCTAGATTCTGAGCCGTCTGAATTGATGGAGAAGGTGTTATCGCCTACCTGGTAGTGGAGACCGATCACATGATAACTTTTTGTGCCGTCCTCGTGGATGTGTTTCCGGAGGATGTCATTTTTTATTGCATACCGTACGATTTTTTCTTTCTCGTGGTATCGATAGTACTTGTTCCAGCACGTGGTCAGGTATTTGGCCACGCTTCGGAGTTTGCTATCTTTGATCTTTTTGTGGTTCTTCGAAAATGATAATATTTTTTCTCCCAGTTTATCGTTTAGGGTGGAAGCTCTTTTTTGCGTGTCTTTGTCGAGGTTTGTATTGTGAGCGTAACAGAATGTGCTCGTCAGGATGCTTTTCAGTTGCATTGCTTTTTTGTAGTCTTCGATCGTCTCAATATTTATTTGTTTGATGGCGGCTTTCATTTCATCCAGATGTTCCACAAATTCTTCGTGCCTGTTGACGTAGTCTTGGACGTCTTCATCTCCGCTGCTAAGCTCGAGGATGAAATCATCGATTTCTGAAAGGTCTCTTTTTGCTTGCATTTTTTCACCTTCAATCCTCAGCTTCTGTTGCCACGAGGTGCCTCATGTCGTTTATCTCTTGAGCCTTTAAGATTCTTTTTTCTATCCCTAGTTCTTTCCCATTTTCTCGGATGATGTTTCCATATACTCCATCTTCTTTTTTCCTTAAAACTGGCATTATTTCACATCTCCTTATATTTTCTCATATTTGAAAGGTTTTTTCTTTTTGAAATTCTCCCGGTTTACTGTGAGGTTTCAACATCTTTTTTGTGTTTTTTCGATATTATATTTAGCTTATCTTTTCGACTTCTAGTGACCAGTCGGTTCTTGGATTGTTTTCTCTGTCGTGATAGGATATTATTCTGTAGTTGCTGGCTCCCATGAAGTTCTTTAGGTAATATTCTAGTCTTGTAGGTGCTTCGGGAGGGAATTTCCACGTTCTGATATCTCCATGTCGATTTGTTTTGTAGGTTTTTCCGGCGAGTATTTTTAGTTTTTTTGGAATCCTGTTTATCTGACCAGCGTTTTGTGCAGTCAATCTAAAGCTATATCCGGGTTTCCTAGACACATCTATCAGCATTCGTGCGTTGCTGTAATCTGGTTTGTTGACTACGATTTCTTCCCCACTGATGATCTCTATGTTATCTATATCGTTCATGTTTTGGCGTTTTCTTGTGTCGCCGGGTGGAACATCGTTTGCAGGAGTGTTTTTCGTGGGGTTTATAATGTCTATTTGTGGTTGAGAGCTTACGGAATCACTCGGGTTGAGGTCCGGGTCGTTTTCTATCTTTTCTAGCTCATTGCAGAGTATTTTCAGGTGTTTTATCAAAGTTTGGACTTCCTTTTTGTTCAGTTCCCATATCTTGTTTCCTTCTTCGTCGAGAAAAAGCTCGACGGCTTTGGTGTTTGGATTCACGGCCGTGATGTAGGACAGGTATTCACGGAAGTCGGGATCGAATTCTTCTCCTTTTCTTTCCAATTCACTCGGACTTGTGATTTTTGTCATGTATATCATCCTTTTTTTAGAGCTTTCGGCACCTCGAGAACGAAAGCGAAAAGAGAGAGGGAGAGTTCATAGCAGTTCTATCTCCCCTTTCTTGAGTCTTTCGCAGCATTCGGGGCAGATATGTGTTTCTTCGTTGATGTCCCAGCCTTTTTGTTCCAGCTGCATTTGAAAATCTCTTTCCTGTTCTATCGAATTGTGTCGGTCCTGGGCGAACTCGTGGGACGCACTGTTGTTGCAGTGGATCTCTTCGTCTTTTTCTTTGTCGTAGTAGACGGCGTCGCAGGATACCACCAATTTTTCTACGATCTGGAATGTCATAGATATCACATTTTTTTAAATTTTTTAGCTCCAGGCCCACGCGAGGACTTCGAACTTCAGTTTACCTTTCTCGAGTTCTGGTTTGATGTCTCTGGGCTTGAGCTGTTTGTATGTTACGGTTTCACCGTTTGGTTTTTCAGCGGCTTTCAATTGGCTGCCTTCGGGCGTTTCATATTCTTCCGATTCTTCCCCGTCATCGTCCACCAGGACAGCGACGATATCGGTGACTTCCATGTTGTCCATGATTTTTTCCACTTCTTCTTCGGTGTGCTTTTCCATCCTAAAATCGATGGGATAGTCGCTGTACAGGCTGCCCCAGGTTCCCGAGTAGCCTTCTGCTATCCTATCGTGTTCTCTGTAAGCTTCGACGAGATCCATCACTTTTTCTTTCACTTCTTCTTTGTTGTTGCCGCATATCGTTTTTCGCAGGCTGACTTTCATATTTTCACCTTTTTGGTTCATATATTTTTAAAAGATCATGGGTAAGGTTGCTTCATCTGGACGAAGTAATCGACCATGTCTCCGTACTCTATCAGGATAGAGAGGGATATCTCTTCGTCTAGGGGCCTGAGTTCAAGGAATTCGAGTTCGATGCCTTTTGCCGATAAGGACTTTTTGTGGTTGAGGTTGGTTCGCTCGTTGAATTCGACGATGGAATAAAGATCACCGATGCCGCCCCATTCGTTGCCCACTTCTTTGACCTCGAAGGGAGCTTCTTCGTGTTCGTTGGATATCAGTACCTGTAACACGCATTTGATACGTTCGTCGTGGCTGAGATCGTTGTTTTTCAAGTCCTTCTTGATTCTTTTGAAGTGTTCTCGTGCCTGTTCACTCATCTTCTTCGCCTCCTTTGACTATTTCGAAGCCGTCTTTCTCCAATCTTTCTTTTTCGGCCTCTATCGTACCTTCTTTGAGATATCCTACTAGTTTGATGTCATCTTCAGGGATATATTGGATCATGTATAGGGCGTCTCCGAGGTTTTTCAGGTTCCAAACGTAGCAGAATGCGTCGTGTTTTCCTTCTGCTTCGCTGTCTCTCTGTGCTACTATGTCCGCTTTGTTCGAATCCATGAAGCTTATCTCTCCGAGTGCTTCCGGAAATTTCTTTTCTGATGGATATTTCACTTTGTAAACCAGTGTGGAAAGCAAAATTTCTTCTTGGTAGACGACGTAGTCCCCATCCCAGTATTCCTGGATCAGGGAAGATATCGCTCCGTGTCCTGTGGTCCCTTCTTCCCGAAGCGAGTCGGGTGCGTTGGTTCCGTAGTGTTCTTCCATCTCTTCTTCCATCTCTTCCTCTCTGATGAAGTGTCCTAAAGAGTCGTATTCACCATAAAACTCTGTTTCCAGAACGGTCATGCTATCACCTTTTCTTTTTTGAAAGATTCGATTTCTTCTTGCTCGGGGTGTAGTGGCCTGTCCGTTTCATCCTCCGGGTCGGGAAATATTTCCCCGAAGTCTATCGTTTCGTTGTTCTCCGGCACTTCGCAACCATGCGGGCATTTATCTTCTTGTTTCACGAAGTGACCGTGCGGGCAGGTGTATATTCCGAGGGAGAGGTCCCACTCTTCAGGATCGTATCCTGCCCTTTCCAATTTATTTTTCATACTGTTCTTGATCCTGTTCTGCTGGTACTCTTTCCAGCGCATGGTTTCTTGCTCAAATGCTTCTGCGACTTTTTCGGATTGTGTTTTTTCTGTCATGAAAACCACCGTGTTCATCCCACTTCGTTTTGCAGGAATTTCTTTATCTTTTCGACGTTTTCTTCGGTCAATTCTGTGTTCTTCAGTTCTGTCAGGACGTCGAAAAGCCTTTCTTCGACATCGCTCTCTGGTATCAGTTTTTGCTCGTTGATCCGAAGATACTGCGTTTCTCGACAGAGATTTTCGATGGTGTCTTGATCGCTGAAGTTGTTTTCCTTCAAGGTTCTGTATATATCAGCTAACTTTATTTTCATTTTTGATCACCTTTTGCTCAAACCGGCAGTTCAGTGACGGTTTGAGAGAGAAGAGTTTTGTAGAGGGAGAGGTCTCACTTTCTGAGATCATATTTTTTCACCTTTGTTGCAGAGTGCGATGATTAGGTCGATGGAGACGTTGTCTTCTTCTATTGTATCATCTTTTTCTAAAAGCCTTCTGCCCACTCGACAGTGCACGTATCCACTATCTCATGCCCGTCTTGTTCTTCGACCATTTCTTCGAAGTTCTCCACCGAGTCGGCTTCTTTCAACATCCTGTCGAGGTCGGCGTCGTCTGTTGTCTTTTCCTTTTTGATCAGTATGTTGAAGCTGGAGTAAGCGGCGGGTCCGTGGTTTGTGGTCACGTGGATGGTTATATACTCGTAAGCTTCCCTGATGAACTTCTCGGCTTGGTCTGTGACCCACGCGGCGTCGTGTGCGTCGACGAGAGGAGCATCGTTTCCCATCTGTTCCAGCTCATGTGTCAGTTTCTCGAGATAGTCAAGTATTTCTTCCTTTCCCAATTCCAATTCTGTATCCGACATTTTTAATCACCTTTTGCTCAAACCGGCAGCTCAGTGACGGTTTGAGAGAGAATAGTGTTGTGGAGGGAGAGATCTGGCATTTCAATTTTTTGAGACCCTTGGCGCGATGATAAAGGCTACACCGGAGTCGGGGAACTCGATGAGCAGCGTGTGCCCTTTGTTGTCTCCACGTTTCGTGCATTGGATGTTCAGCGAGAACGTTTTTCCGACGTGGCGCTTTTTGACCTTTTCTGGTTCCAATTTGAGCCGGTACCTTTTATCGTGTACGAGTTCAAGAGCTTCGACTATGAGCTTTTCACTGAAGCAGGTGCCGGTGTCGTATAGTTCTTCTGCTGTTAACTCCCTTTTGAGTGTGAAAGTGTAGTCTTCGTCCTCTATGGTTTCGTCTTCAGGCTTACCGAGCTGTTTGTTGTAGTTTTTCACTTTTCCGATTTCCCCCGCGATCATCGAGTAACTTTCGTTTTTGTATAGCTCGCGATCCTGTATTGGGGAAGATGGTTCGTTTCCTTTCTCGAGATTCTTCTTGATTCGGTCAAGGGTGGTGGTTTTTTCCTCCATCTCCCACTCATTTAGAGGCCTGACCATGAAACAGAGATCGATATTTTCAAAGATGATCAACAGAGGATGTTTTTCTTCTGGCACGTGTGCGATGGTGAGACTGAATGTTTGCCCGACGAAGTCGTTCAAGATCTTGTTCGCGCCGTTTTTGTACCTGTACCTTTTTCCCTTGACCATCTCGAGTATTTCGATCAGGGTTTCTTCCGGGTAATAGATGCCATCGCTACCCAACTGGACCTGTCCGAATTCTTT